>Ga0255078_1000127_pt1 | contig 20574 bp, 30 predicted proteins | sample Colum_Atlam_RepA_FD_188462 | JGI IMG/M metagenome (GOLD analysis project Ga0255078, IMG submission 188462) | Freshwater microbial communities from Columbia River, Oregon, United States - Colum_Atlam_RepA_8h | ecosystem: Environmental > Aquatic > Freshwater > River | place: USA: Oregon... | reverse complement strand
TTTTTAATCTTGTTCTTTTAGGGGTTTTCGGCGATAATATCTCTATGGGTTGAGGAAATTGGTCCCCACCCCGAAAGAAGGAAGGAATAGAAAATGGGAATCAGTTTAAAGCAGCGCCGTGAGATGGTTAAGATCGAGCGCGACGTTATTCGTAACCTGCGTGACGACCAAATGCGGATTCGCGCCGCGATCAAGCAGTCGCGTCTGAACATCAAGATGCACCAAGAAGTGCTTGTGGATGAGCGTAAGTTTGCGCGAATCGTGAAGGAAGACCAGCGCACTCTGCGTGCTCAGAAGCGAGCCGAGAATCGTGCTGCTCGAATCGCGAAGATGGAAGTCCGTCTCGCTGCTCTAAAGGCTCGAGCGTAAGTTGTTGATTTGACTAGAGTTTTTTCTCTTGTCTCTTCTTCTTGAATATAGGATAATAATTGTATGGTGAATAAAACACAAACCCAAGCCGCTCTGGGCAATGCGCGGTCGGAACTCAAGGACACTCTTGAGCGTGTTAAGGAACTGCGAGTCAAGGTGAAGAATCTTCGACTCGACGCTGCCGCTGAACGGGCACTAAATCGTTCTGCTCGTGTCGCTGAACGCGAGGAGCGAAAGGTTGCTCGTGAGCAGAAGCGTGCAGCGAAGATTGCTGCGATGGAGCAGCGTCTTGCTGATCTGCGTCTGCGAGCGAATGCGCCGAAGCAGATTCGCAAGAACTATCGTAAGGCGAGTGATGTGAAGGTCTGGTCTCCTGAAGAAATTGCTGCTCTGAATACCGAGCGAGGTGCTGTCTAATGACTACTGCTAATCCCCTTACACTGGCAAGTGCCAGTGACATCAAGGCTCTGGTTGTGGCTTGCGAGGTCAGTGCTACTGATGCGCTTGCTCGGGTGGATTCGGTCCTGACTCGCAAGAGTCTGACTGATGGTAAGAAGGCGCGGTGGACTCGTCTGCGCGAGTGGCTTGTCAATCGCGACATGAACGATGCTGCGAACTACAACCCCGATTACAACGACTTCTACGACGGCAATGGGTATCCCCGTCCTAGTGAACGGATCTAAGAGGAAATGATTATGAGTTCTATGTCGAAGTTTGATCTTGCTCTTGAGCGAGTTCTTGAGCGTAAGGTTGATGAGTATTTTGGCTCGTTGCTTGAGTTGAATCGTGGTCCAGTTTTGCAGGTTCATGCAGCAGTGACACGAAATGGTCTCACAAAGGCTGTTCGCAAGACCAAGCGCAGTCAACTTGCTGATATGAAGCGTGGTGAAGAATATTTCTTCCCTGTGCCGAAGGGTGTTGATGTTGGTCGATGGACTGACCGATGGTCTTCAGCCATCGACTCGATGCAAAAGAAAACTGGATTTAAGTGGACGACGCATCGAGATCGAGAAAACGGTGGAGCAGTGATTGTTCGCACTCGTTAATTCTTGCTGGTTTACTTTTGCGATTGTTTATAGTATAATGTTCTTGTCCGTTGTTAATTTGGAGATTTTTTATTATGTCTAATCCTAGCAGAAAGATGATTGAAGTTTATGAGATGCTGAAAGACGGCAAGCCGTTCAAGTTCGAGACTCTTGTCTCGCGTCTTGGATGCAAGCCTGTCTCGGCGATGGTTCTGATTTGTGCTCTGAAGCGAGACTTCAATGCAGATATCGAAACCATTCGTGATGGTCGTAAGGTGGATTGCTATCAACTTCACAATGCTGCCGATATCGCCAGCAAGATGGTTGGTAAGGCGAAGGCTACCAAGACCAAAGCATCGAAGGTTGCGAAGGTTGCGGTCTTGAAGACCAAGGCTGTCGTAAGTAAGCCGAAGGCTGCTGTTGTTGATGATGGTTCTGTTGCGACTCTTGATGTTCAAGAGATTGATAATGATGCTGAACTTGAGTCACTGAAGGCAGAGTTGGGTCTGTCGGAATCTTATTCGGAGTAAGATTCTAACGGTGGGGCGGGGAAACCCGCCCCTTTTCTCGGAGTCGTGTGTCTCGTTCTTCGAGAAATCTTTAGAGACATTTAAATTCAAAACATACGAAAGAGGTATATGTTATGGCTATGCAATTAGTTCCTGTTCTATTCAAGCACGCAGAATTCGCTGAAACCAAACCCAGCATTGCGCTTGATAATTCATTTAATGTCGGTTCGACCAACGAAGGTCGATGGGCGAAACCATTAATGACTTCTTATATGGAGTCTGTTCTCTATGGTATGGCAGTCCACCCGATTGTAATTCTCGATCTAGACTCCTGTTTAAAGAATTGCGTCGAAGAATCCAACGATTGGAAATATTTTAAGCAATGGATTGACAAAGACTTCAAGTATCTGGCAATTGATGGCAACAATCGTTCCATCACCATCCATAAGTTTTATCAACAAGAAAATGTCTGGTTGATTCCTCGTAAACCATATGCAATTCAGATTGATGATGGCAGCACACAGACATTCACTGTCGATAAAGATTCGAACACATACAGTAAACTGCCGAAAATTCTAAAGAAGAAATTCGATGATGCGCAGATGACTGTGCATGTGGTCAAGAAAGCAACTCGTGCAGAGATCACTGATCTATTTTTGCGGTTGAATAGTGGTATGCCACTCAATGCGCAAGAAAAGCGAAATGCAATGCTGACTCGTATGGCTGAGTTTGTTCGAACTATCTCAGACAAATATCGCAGCAATGTTGGTTTGCAAGTTGTGAGCCCAAAGGCAATCATTCGTCTTGCCTGGGACGAACTGGTGGCGTCGTGCATTGTTTACTACACACACCAGAATAAAAAAATCACCATCAATACTGATGTTCTTGATATGGCATATTTCGACAACAGTAAGGAATCATTGATTCTTGATGATGTTGCTGCTGTGCTGGAAGATGCATTCTCGATTCCAGCCAAAGATGGAACACTGTTCAAGATAAACAAGTTTGCCAAGTTTAATTTTATGAACTGGTTTATTCTTGTTTGTTACCTTACTCGCAACAACTATAAGATTAAGAACGGTCAAGAATTGTTACGATGGTTTGTTGAAACAGAACGTTTACGTTTGTTGAGTCAGAATGTTGTCTGGACTAACAAACAGGGATATACTAAAGTCTATAGTGAGATGAATCTTGACGATGCCATCAAACTCGAAATTCGAGAAGCATGCATCATTGAAGATTTCGAAAATTCTGATCTTTTGGATGAAGGTATTGTTGTCCCGATCGCATCGATGCGTATCTTCACAGATGCTCAACGATTCGAAATCTGGCAGCGTCAGAACGGTAAGTGTCCGTTGTCTGGGAAAGAAATTCCGATCCACGAAGTTCTAGATGCAAGCAAATGGCAAGCCGACCACATTATTGAACATTCAGTTGGCGGTGATACTAGTATTGATAATGGCCAGTTGGTTTGCGTTGAAGCGCACAAACAAAAGACTAAACAATTTATGCATAATCGCAAGAAGGTGAAGTGATGACAATAGATGATCTTTCTGATCAATTGGGTGCAGTTGAACTTGCATACTTGGAACTCACAACTAATCTCGCGAAATCTGGAGTGTCACCACTTGCTGCTGCTGCAATCATGACGAAACTGGCGATGATGTTATACAAAACATCGTTGAGTGAAGAAGATTATCATTCTATGATCGATGAAATTGCAAACAGTCGCGATCTTATTCGTACAATGGAAGAGTACATGACTAGTGGTAGGTTGAATTGATGCGCCGCGAATGGCGATGTGTGACGAAAGATTGTCATTACTATTTCCAAGTCCACAATGGATTGGTGATTGGTCAAGCATACAATCTCGCTCATACGATTGTTTGGGGTGCGAAGATTCCAATCAATGCGGTTGAAGAATTAATTCTTGGTCAGTACATTGAAATGGAATACGCCAAACGTGCGATTGAAGAATATTGGGAAGAAAAGGATCGAACAATAGAGGTTGTACATGAACATCTTTTATCTCAATCGTGATACGAAAATCTGCGCTCGAGAACATTGCGACAAACATGTTGTTAAGATGATTGTTGAGTATGCGCAATTGCTCTCAACCGCGCATCGTATTCTTGACGGCAATCAGTATTTCGATAAGAGTAAGACTGGTCGCAAGATACATCGATGGAAGTTGGATCAGTACCGCGAAGATAAACTCTATCATGCGGTGAGTTGGAATCACCCTTCTGCTATTTGGGCGCGTGAGTCTTTCGACCACTATCAGTGGCTCTGGAATCTAGCGAGTGAACTTTGTCAAGAGTATCGCCATCGTTATGGTGGAGCAGACGACAAGCAGCATAAGTCGTCGTTGGTGATACAGAAACTGAGTTTTGCTCCCGATAATATTTCTCGAACTGGGATATTCTCTGAGCCTCCGCAAGCCATGCCAGAGGACGTAAAGGTTCCTGGAAACTCGATCGAAGCATACCATAATTATTACCGAGTGTATAAGAAAAGATTTGCAACTTGGAAGAATCGAGAGATTCCGAACTGGTATAAATAAGAGGCAATGAAGAAATTCCTCGACTTTCTACAAGAAGAAATCTCTTACAATAAAGGTCTACATGTATTCGATGTGGACGATACCTTATTCCACACGACTGCCAAGATCCGTGTGATGAAGGGAAAGAAACAAATTGCTTCTCTTTCCAACTCAGAATACAACACACACAAACTTCCAGACGGTCATCGTTACGATTATTCTGAGTTTCGTTCTGCAGAGAAGTTCGATACTGAATCAAAACCAAATCAGCGTATGATTCAGAAGATGAAGCAGTTACACGATAAGACCAAGAAGGTCGGCGGTAAAGTGATCATCAATACTGCAAGAGCAGATTTCGATAACAAAGATCGTTTCCTTGATGCATTTCGTAAGCATGATGTTGACATTGATAACATTCATGTTCATCGTGCTGGCAATTTAAAAACCAAAGGCACTGTTGCCGATAAGAAAGCATCGATCATTCGCAATCAGATTCAAAAGGGAAACTATAAGCACGTTTCTCTTTATGATGACAGCGAACAAAATCTCAAGTCATTCTTAGAATTAAAGAAAGAATTTCCGCACATTAATTTTAATGCGCATCATGTGAAGCCAGATGGAAAGTCAAAACGATATACTGGGTGATTTATGCCAATTTATGAATTTGTGAATACAAAGACAAAGAAGATTGAAGAACATACAATGTCTGTTACTGTCTATGATCAATTCAAGGCAGATAATCCGCATCTAGAAAGATATTACAGCGACGCACCAATGTTCAGTTACAGTGGAACTGGTGACTTGGCTGGAAAGAAAACAGACAATACTTGGAAAGAAGTTATGCATAAGATTGCAGAACAGAATCCGAGAAGCCAACTTGCAGATAACGTCTTAAGAAAAAGCGCAAAACGAATTAAGACAGATCAGGTTTTAGAAAAGCATCGTAAAAAGCAAGCCGCTGCATCAGCAGGGAAGTGAGGGGCTTTGAGCAAGAAGAAAATCTCTAATACTGTTATTGAATTCAGTGAAGGGGTCGTTGAGAAAAAACCTCAACGAATTAAAGCAACCGAACTCAAGCAGTTCGAACCACTGACAGAGAATCAGGCAAAGTTCTTTGAGGGATACAAACGTGGTGATTACTTCACCATGCTTTGTGGTTCAGCAGGAACTGGTAAGTCATTCATTGCCTGTTATCAAGCCATTCAAGAAGTGCTTGATAAGACATCCTCGTTTCATCGAGTTGTCATTGTACGCTCTGCTGTTCAGTCTCGTGATCTAGGATTCACTCCAGGATCTGTCGAAGACAAGATGAGTTTGTATGAACAACCATACATGCAAATATTTCATACGCTGTTTGGTCGTCGCGATTCATATGAGGCATTGAAAGAATGCGGACGCATTGAGTTTATCTCGACTAGTTTCATTCGTGGTATGAGTTTCGATGATGCGATTATCGTGGTTGATGAATGTCAGAATATGACATTCGAAGAACTATCAACAATCATGACTCGTGTTGGATATCGCTCCAAGATTATCTTCTGTGGTGACTACAAGCAAACTGACTTGTATCGCAATAACAAAGACAAGTCTGGAATGAAGAAGTTCCACGAGATCGCGAAGATGATGCCATCGTTTACCAATATTGAGTTCACGACAGACGATATCGTTCGCAGCAGCCTTGTTAAGGACTTTCTAATTGCTGTTGAGAAATACGAGAAACAAGAGAATAGTTGACATTTACTTGATAATGCTATAGAATAGACTATGTCGGTTTTGATTGAGATACTCCATTATGTTTAACCATATTCGTCATGATTTCCCAAAACTCTTGCAAGAGAATGTCGATGGCACTCGATGCTATGTCACTCCTACTGGTGAGAAGTATCCGTCTGTCACTACTGTTCTTTCTGATTATGGGAAAGAAGGTATCATGGAATGGCGCAAGAGAGTTGGTGAAGCCAAAGCCAATGAGATCTCTCGCAAAGCCACCACTCGCGGAACTGGTGTCCATAAAGCACTAGAAATGTATCTCAAGAATGAGGATATCTCTTCTCTCGAGATGCTCCCGAACGTCAAGTCTTTGTTCGTTCGAATGAAGCAAGAAATAGACGCAAAGGTGGATAACATTCACTGTCTCGAAGATCGTCTATTCTCTCATGAACTTGGTCTTGCGGGAACTGTAGATTGTATCGCCGAACATAATGGAATTCTCTCTGTAATCGACTTCAAGACTTCTGTTCGTCTCAAGAAGAAAGAGAACATTGGCAATTACTTTATGCAAGCCGCTGCTTATCGCCAGATGTTTCATGAGATGACTGGACTTGATCCAAAGCAGGTCATTATTCTCATCGGTGTCGATACTGCGAACTTCTGCCAAACTCTTGTGGTGAAAGAAGATGAACTAGAGGTTCATCGACAAGAACTCCTGAAGTATATCACTGCATATAAGAACAAGAGTAACTTGCTTCTTGCCTAAAAGTGCGCTATAATATTCTTATATTATGGAGATTGTGAACATGGATCTACCCATTAATGAATATGAACTTCGTGTGATCATCGAAGCACTTCAGCGCGATGGTCGTTGGGAATTGCGCGATCGACTTCTTCTTGTCTCTGAATTGATGGCTGAAGGCAAACCATACAAGAAGATTCTCCGCGAAGAATATAACATCGTCGCCTGATAGTCTATATCAATTATTTCCATAAAATTAATTTATCGCTCAAAAAGCGATTCAGGGTATCTCTTTGCATATATACCCTTGTGTATAGGTTTCGTATAGGTTTTAGTTATACAGGAGTTTGAAAATGAAGACAGTTGGAGATAAAGTAAAGCATTTCGCAATCACTGGAGTCAAGCCAGGAGCATTGACACCAGATGATGCATTTGAAACAATTACAGATCTTTCTTTTGAAGGCAAGTGGAAGGTCGTTGTGTTCTATCCAAAGGACTTCACCTTTGTTTGCCCAACAGAAATCGTTGCCTATGACAAATTGAACAAAGATTTTGCTGACCGCGATGCGGTTCTTTTGATTGGTTCAACAGACAACGAGTTCTGCAAGTTGGCATGGAAGAATGCTCACGAAGATCTTAAGAAAACTACATCTTGGTTCTTTGCTGATACAGCACGTGATCTTGACGATGTGTGGGATGAAGATACACAAAGTCTCGTTCAGCAACTCGGTGTGTTCTACAAGCCAGCAGGTGCTGCTCTTCGCGCAACGTTTATCGTTGATCCAGATGGAATCATTCAGCATGTGACTGTGAATAATCTAAACGTCGGACGCAATCCAGAGGAAACACTTCGTATCCTCGATGCTTTGCAGACGGGTGAACTTTGCCAGTGCAATCGTCAGGTTGGTGAAGCAACTCTCTCAAAATAAAGGAAAACTTAAATGAAGAAATTAATCATTGGATTGATTATGTTATCTGCGCCAGCGATGGCTCAAGACCGCGTGACGCAGTATGACTTTGACAAGGATGGCAAAGTTTCTTTTGAAGATGTAAATCGTTATTGCACCGTATCAAGTGCATTGTTTGAAAGAGCAGACAAGAACCAAGATGGCTTTTTGAGCAACACAGAAATGCGTACAGCAAAAGCCTATTTGTTCTCACGCTGCACGGAAGTACCAAAGAACGGATAATATATGGCACAAGAAGTCGAACATATTTGTATAATTTGTGGTTGGAAGTATGACGACAGATATGGGAAATGGGAAGATCTTCCAGATGACTTCGAATGTCCAGATTGTCGAGCAGAAAAAGATTTATTTGAAGAAATTAGTAAAGAGGATGAAGAATGATTTGGGTTGATACAATCAAAGATGCTCTACCAGAGTATGCAAAAGATGTAAAGTTGAACCTTGATGCAGTTCTTTTGCGCAGTTCTCTTCATCCTGTGATTGCACACGGATGTGCAGTTGCTGCTGCGATGGCTACAGGCAACGGGAAGTTGCTGTCCGTTATCGAGCAAGCAATGGAAGATGATGCTGAGTGTAATGCAGCATTGATAGCAGCAACTATCATGGCTCAAAATAATGTTTGGTATCCTTATGTTGAAATGGCGGATGACCCTGCACTGAAAGGACTTCCTGCAGGACTCCGCATGAATGGGATTGTAAATCATGGTGGCGTTTCAAAAATTAATTTTGAGTCATATTCTCTCGCTGCATCGATTGTTGGCAAATGTCACTTCTGTGTCAAAGCCCATTATGATACTTTGAAGAAAGAAGGAATGACTGTTGAACGACTCCGCGATATCGGTCGTATTGCGGCAGTAATTAACTCTGTCGCAAAAGTTCTAAATGAATAAATATTATTAATGGTTGTAAACTGACAATTAAAGGTGTTCTGGACTCGGGTTCGACCCCCGACATCTCCACCAAATGCCCATCACCTCTGCAGCAATGTACGTGATGGCTATCTGACGGGGATGAATTTGGCTTCGACAGGGCAAGTAATAACCTGACAGCAACCAGTGAGGCGACTGACTTAATCAGCGCAAACACAGTAAATGCAAACGATGATTCATTTACACCTATGGCTCTCGCTGCCTAATAAGCACATTGAGCACAAAGAGTTGACCGCTCGGTAACAGAAAGGTTTGGGTGGCGGGGAAACTCGCCACCCTCTTTTAAATTATGAATACAATATCATTTTTATTTGCGCACAACAAATCTGACAAGTGGTCAACCCCACTCTCCATCGTAGATGAGTTTAAACGTCGTGGATGGAAAACATCAATCTACTCTTTGATTGATAAAGATCAGAACTACACTGATTCGAATCTCAGTCAGTTGTTCAAAACAAACCCAGATATAATCATGCACATGGATTGGGGTCGACACACGTCACCAATCTTATCTCAATTACGACCAACTGGCGCATATTGTGTGATGGAATCTGGCGACGACCCTCAACAATTTTATGAGAATGCTGTCAAAGCACCATACTTCGATTTAGTGTTGAGTCCAGATGCATCATGTGCAGGCAGATATCGAGGCGATGGATTCAATGCTTTTTGGTCTCCCCATTTTGCAGACACTCAAATATACAAGCCCCTCAAAAAGAAACCAAAGTATATGGGTGTCTGCTCAAGGGGAATGAATCGATATGCTCCAATCATTGATAGCATGGCAAGAAATTTGCCTCTTTATGTTATCAATAAAAATGGATGGGTTGGAAAGGAACATAATGAATTCTTGAACTCTGGTCGAATTGTATTACAGCAAAGCAAACATAAAGAAATTACTCGCAGAATTTTTGAGGGAATGGCTGCGGGTAGAATGGTGCTAACAGATCGTTTGGGACCACAAACAAGAATAAATGAATTATTTGTTGAAAATCGTGATATTGTATATTATAATAATGAAGAAGACTGTATTGAAAAACTGCTTTACTATTGTAAGAATGATGAGGAGCGAGAACATATTGCAAAAAATGGTCGAGAAAAGGTTTTGGCAAATCATACAACTGCGCACCGAGTTGATTTCATAATCGCAATGTGGCAATTGCGCAAGAATCCTAAATAATAGACTTATTATATCATGAAAAGAACGTTGGTTCGCTGCAATAATGGAGGAAACTAACATGAATGCAGTCGATGTGTTAACACGCATAGAAAAATATTTTGATCGTAATCACAGTTTGTTCTGTATGTGGGGTGGGCTTTTTGCTTTAATATTCTTTGTTCTTTATGTGCCATTCAGTATGGTGAACATAGTGCAGAATAAATTAGAAGCCCAGCAAACCGCTAATATTATCTTACAATCAGAACTTGAAACTCTAAATCATAAAGTTGAGTTTCTAAATCTCTCTTATGAAAAGAAACAAGCAGTAATGAGAGAAGTCGAGTGCTTGGCTCGCAACATCTATTTTGAAGCAGGTGGTGAGCCTCGTGCTGGCAAGATTGCTGTTGCCGAAGTGACCATGAATCGCGTCAAGAGCAAGCAGTATCCAAGAACAGTTTGCGGCGTTGTTCACCAAAAGTCCAAAGGCATTTGTCAATTCTCTTGGGTCTGTGAAGGCAAAACAAAAGTTCGTAAGAATACTGATGCTTGGCGTGATTCAGTTAAAATTGCTGAAAACATATTGATTTCTAAACACGAATACGGTATAATTGGATCTGCAAAACATTTTCATGCTGTATATGTTAATCCTAATTGGGCTGAAAGCAAAAGGATGATCAAGAAAATTGGTCAGCATATTTTTTATCATTGAGGCTTTATGAGAATTATTGAAGACGTTAAGTTGGACTATAAAGATGTCCTCATCACTCCGAAACGTTCTAACCTTTCTTCAAGAAGCGAAGTAAATCTAGAAAGAACATTCACTTTTAGAAGTGGTAATAGTTGGAAAGGCATCCCGATTATTGCTGCCAATATGGATGGCGTTGGTACTTTCGAAATGGATTTAGAGTTCGCCAACCATAATTGTATGGTTGCTGTGACTAAACATTATGGTGCACCTGAATTAATCAGTCACTTTGCGCGGAGATTAGACAGCACCATTTATTCTCTTGGTACTTCTGCAGAAGATTTAAAGAAATTCGATGAAGTGTATAACGCAGTTAAAAATCGATACATGTATGTTTGTATTGACGTTGCGAATGGATATACGCAAGCCTTTGTAAATTTCGTTCGTCATTTCCGTGATCGTTATCCTTATGTTGTATTGATGGCAGGTAATGTCGTCACACCAGAGATGACGGAAGAACTAATTATTGGCGGTGTTGACATCGTGAAAGTTGGTATTGGTCCTGGCTCTGTTTGCACTACTCGCAAAAAGACAGGCGTCGGCTACCCGCAGTTGAGTGCAGTTATTGAGTGTGCTGATGCTGCTCATGGTCTCAGGGGTCATATCATAGCGGATGGAGGGTGTTCCGTTCCTGGAGACGTGGTGAAAGCATTCGCTGCGGGAGCCGATTTCGTGATGCTTGGTGGAATGTTGGCTGGTCACAAGGAAGGCGGAGCAAGTGCACTGGGTGGAAATAAATTCTACGGAATGAGTTCTGATACTGCAATGGATCTGCATAATGGTGGTGTTGCCAATTACAGAGCATCTGAAGGCAAGACTGTAGAGATTCCATATCGTGGCGAGGTGAAACGAACTATGCAAGATATTTTGGGTGGATTACGTTCGGCATGTACTTATGTGGGGGCAAGTGAATTGAAAGAGTTGAGTAAGCGCACAACGTTTGTTCGTGTGACTCAGCAGTTGAACAATTCCTTGAGTGAATATGAGATCTAATATGGCAACTCGCGAAGAAAAAAATAACTTCTCTATTATGATTATGGAAATGGCAATAAAAGAAAGAATTGATCATATGGATGCAATCACAACTTATTGCGAAAGAAATAATCTTGAGATCGAAGTTGCTGCAACTCTTATCAATGAATCTTTGAAAAGCATCATTCATTGCGAAGCAATGGATTTGAGATATCTACCAAAGATTGGGAAATTGCCGATATGACTTGGCAGATTCTAATCTGGAATGTGTTTGTGTGGACATTCACTGGCATCATGATTTATGCGACAAAGTCATCTCTTTGGTGGTTATTGCTTCCTGCATTCTTTACAGGAACGCAAAGTGCAAGTGACTTGGTGACGGCAGTGAACGAAGCAGAAAAGAATAAAGCAGAAGATGCGACCGAGATTGATGATGAGACGCAAGCAAAGATGCGCGCTCTACTAGAACAGTTTAAGCGAGGAAAAGTTTGAACGGTTACGATTTGTATTGCACTTATCAAGCCATCAAGTTACACTTCACCTCAGAGAATTATAACTTCTTCCATTATGATGGCAAGACTCGAGTATCGATAGATGCATTTCAAAAACGTCGTGACAAGTTTCTATTCCATCGTCTTGCGCGCAAGTATCGCGACGATGAGATGGTTCCATTTCTGGTTGCTAATTTTGTACACAGTGACGATAATTGGACCAAGTCATTGCTTGAAGACGAGGCTGAAGAAACTTATCGGGATTGGAAACGAACCACGGATTCCATGAGCAAGATTTATGTCGAGGATCTGCAAAAGATTGCGACGAAAGAAACATTCAATGATTTATTTAAAGTCGAAGATGGGCAGTTTCCAAAACTGCTAGTCACATTTCTCCAAAAAGATGTTACGATTGAAACGATGGTTATCCTCAATAACATCTTCGACTTTATTCGAATTTGGGACAAGAAGATTTCAGATGATATCATCTATCCCAAAGTGTCAAGAAAGATTCGCAAATATGGAGCCTTTCTTGCAGTGAACGTCGACAAGTATAAACTTCTAACAAAAGAAACTTTACTTGCAGACTGAAATGATATATAATGATATGGTGATGAAGAAAGTGGACAAGTCGATATACATTAATACAACGCTATACGGAGAATATAAATGAGTCTATCAAGTCTTAAGAAGGGTTCGTCCCTTGACAAATTGAAGAAGGCAGTTGAAGCATCTTCAGCAGGTAATGGTGGTGGCAAGAACGTTGATGATCGTTTTTGGCAACCAGAAGTTGACGCCGCTGGCAACGGATATGCAGTTATCCGATTCCTCGATACTCCAGCAGTCGACGGTGAAGATGGTCTTCCTTGGGTTCAAATCTGGTCGCACGGATTCCAAGGTCCAGGTGGTTGGTACATTGAGAATTCTCTCACAACTCTTGGCAAAACTGACCCCGTTTCTGAGTACAACACAGTTCTTTGGAATTCTGGCGTTGAAGCCAACAAGGAAATTGCTCGTAAGCAGAAGCGCAAGTTGACCTATATCGCAAACGTTCTTGTGATCTCTGACGCCAAGCGTCCGCAAAATGAGGGCAAGGTGTTCTTGTTCAAGTTCGGAAAGAAGATTTTCGACAAGATCAAGGAGCAACTTGAGCCGCAGTTTGCTGATGAGACTCCAATGAATCCTTTCGATTTTTGGAAGGGTGCAAACTTCAAGGTCAAGATTCGTAACGTCGAAGGCTATCGCAACTATGACAAGTCGGAGTTTGAATCTCCTGCTGCGTTGTTCGATAGCGACGATGCGAAGATTGAGCAGGTTTGGAAGTCTGCATATTCACTCAAGGATTTCTTGAAGGCAGAAAACTTCAAGTCCTATGATGAACTCAAGGCGAAGTTGGATAAGGTTCTTGGTGCTGGTGGCGTTGCTGGTGCATCTGCAAAGCGTGTTGATGATGAGGAAGCAGCCGCTCCTGTCATTCGTTCTGCTCCAGCCAAGAAGGTCACTGCTGAGAATGTCAGCGTCGAAGATGACGATATGGCATTCTTCGAGAAACTTGCTGCTGAGTAATTTCGATTAGAAAACGGTAGGTGTTTTCGGGGGGACTTTAAGTCCCCCTTTTTTATGCTCTGTAAGAACTGATTGCTGCTTCTGGATTCGATGTGAATGGGAATTCCGTTGTAGTCTTTTTTGTCACATCAACAATTTTTTGATTCAATGCGCCAACTGCAGCAACCATTTGATTCTGTACTATATTAACTTGTCCCAAAGCGACTTTAGCCTCAATTGCTGCTTCAACATTTTGTTCTACTTTTGGTTTATCTTCAGCAGAAGGTATAGTAGCAACTGGTGCATTTGTAGTAGAAACAGTGAGTGGTGGTGGTGATGTTGTCACAGCATCGGCAGTAGCGACAGCAACTCTAGTTCCAGTAGAATAACCACTTCTCAAACTATTAGCATAGTATACGGATGATTCATTCCCACCTTCCATTTGGATTATAGCCGCCATCACTAATGGTATTTTTGATTCTGGTATTTTTTCATAAGGCTGCACACCTGATGCGCTTGAAACATAATTTATGTATTTGCGCGTATCATTTTCACTTTTTGGTGCATACTCGCTGATGAATTTTTCTAGTGTGTCGCCTCTTCTGATGTCGAGTCTGATTTGCGTTTCCAATGCACGCAATCCAGCCTCTCGTGTTGGAAATATAGCAAATCGACCATCTGACCCTACTGCTTCGCGTTGATTTGCGAATTCTATATTTCCAGGATTGTTGTTTCTAACAGCTCGTGTTGCATTTCTTGGACCTGTCGGTGATGTTACACGAGATTGTCCTCTGCTACCAGCTGTCGTGTTTTGTGAACCTCGCGATGAACCTTGCGTTGCAGCAGTAGTAGGTGTTCCTTGCGCAGATGTGGGAGGAGTTACTGCAGGTGATATGAAAGGCACTTTACCTTCGTGGATCAGTTCAAACACTCTTTCTCCAAGATCTCTAATAACTGTATCTTCGCCTTCATCTTCCTCGAGCATAATTGCTAAAATTCCACCAGTAATTCCACCAACAATTCCACCTGCTAATCCTCCACCAAGTGTTCCTATAAATGGGAGTGCTAGTGTTCCACCAGCTGCACCCGCAGCGGCACCTATTGCTGTTGTAAATCCAGTAATTCCAACAGTTGATATCAGTTGCGCATAACCAGTTGTCATCTTTTTCTTAAAATCTTCTTCGTTCATCTTGCCGCTTGCGCGATTTGCAACATGATTGCTCATTTCTCCTACGGTAAAGGCTACATCCGCAGCACCAAGACCAACAGAAAATTTACTTAATCCTCTTAATACTGGTAACAATTTCGCCCATTGACTGAGTAAACCACTATCCAATTGTCCCTGTTTTCTCATTCTTTCAGCTCGAGTTTTCAGAGCTTTGTCTCTTTGTTCAGCTGTTTGCTGCAATCCAGGTGCATTTAAATCTTTATCCTGTTGGTAAGCTCTGAATAAACGTCGCTCGTTTTGTCTTTCTAATGGTATTTGAGCAGTTCTATTTGCTATTTTGTTCTCTAATGCTCGTCTTTGGATAACTCTAGCTCCTCGACCAACACCAACTGCAGCTAGTGGTGTAAGAACTCCTGCGCCCACACCAACTAATCCTGGATCAATTAATTGCCCAGTTGTTTCTGCTAAAGGATTAGTAATTTCTTTACCGTCGTCGTCATAATATTTTGGAGTTTTTCCCTGAAGTCTATCAGTAATTCTTCCACCGCTAGTAAGTGCCGCTGCAGCAAGTGTTCCCAAACCGATTGCACCAATACCAGCACCAGCCACTCCTGCTACTGCTGCCAATGCTGATGGATTTCTGGCTAGTATTGGAAGAAGCGAACTCAATAAACCTGATTCATCTTGGTTTGTTTGCGCGCCAGCACCAGTTTTCTTTTTTGCCGCAGCACCGCGTGGTCGTACACGAGTTTTCTTTACATTGCTGAGTTCATATAATTGTTTTTCAATTTCTTCGATTTTAGTTTTAACTGTTTTCGATGGTAACATCACTCTTGTGGCAAACCCAGCACTAGAGTTGAAGGACATTTTTCTTTGTCCACGAAAATATCCAAGTTCAGAATATAAGTTCATAATCAATTGACTGTTGCGCTCTGCAATTGATGTCAAAAGGTTCAATCTGTTATTGATTCGAGCGAATGTAACCTGTGTGTAGACCTTAAACTTCTGATCATTCATTTCTCTCTTACGATCTTCTTCGTCTTGTGATTTTTGCATTGGAGTTCGTTTTCCATATGCAGTTTGCGCAACCGTTGCCAGAAATTCAGATTTTGTAATTATTCTCACCAAATTGTAAACAGAGAAACGCATAGCCATATCTTCTCGAACCATCATTGAGAATGCCGTTTTTAACGGAACATTCTTTCGTGATTGTATTGTGTAAAGATTAGTTGCTATGCTTGCTAATGACATTATCTTCTCTTACTGCGTTTAATATTTTTAAACATGTTCTTTAAATCGTTTTGAGATTCAACATTCCTTTGTTTAACTTTCTCCGTTTCTTCTCTAACCCAAGAATTTACCATTGAGATATACATATCGCGTTCCCATGGTATCATATTTTCAAGTTCAGTCAAAGTATATTTGTATTGGTGAGTTAGCGTAAACATATTGTTATAGTAACTCTTCAAATTAGCATCACGAAAGGTTAGATAAAAAAATCGTTGAGTCCCTCCAACTCACACTTACTGCATTTTGTATCAATATCATATTCAATCTTTGGCAATTTTTCAAAAAATGCTGTGATTCTATCAAATTGTTCTTGAGTTAATGATTCCAAAAACAGAACAAATTCTTCTTTTGGCGATTCATTAACATAGTACATTCCATTTTCATCGAACACATATTCAGTGCAATCATAAATCATATCAAACACTGCATTGTTACTTGGATTTTGAAGCATCAAATCAACGCTCTTAAACGATCGAAGAGTCGGAAACTTCAATTGCAATCCAATTTTATCCGTAACATATACTTTTGTTGGCACATCATCATTAGGTGGCTTAATGTCAAGAACATTAATACCAACTTGCATCACATTTTTACATTCGACATCAACCTCTACTCCATTTTCATCTGGTTCTTTACCAACCACATTACGGCAAATAAAGGCTGTTTCAACCTTCTCTCCAATTGATCTTGCTCGAATATTCAAGAACAAATACTCAATATCAAAAATTGGAAGTTTATCAATATCAACATCATCAACTAAACAGTTATTGATGACTTGTTTAATCGTCTTATAAATTGATTCTTCATCGCTGCTCTGAAGAGCCATCAATAATAACTTTTCTTCTTTCACCAAGAAAGGTCGAAATTTTACTGGTAGTGGATAAGATAATATCTTCAATTCAAAGATTGGTAAATCTATTTTTGGCAATGGCATATCAAAACCTCATTATGCGTTTACTATTCCTGTACTTGGATCTGCGAAAAAAGTTATTGAACGTTGCGAAGAATATCGCTAAATCTGACTGTTGCATCAGATAAGAATACCTCATAAGACTCATAAAAGAATGTTACTGTCATTTTTTGGAATCCATCATCAGCCCAATTTGAAGGCATCGATGCGAAATTTAATGGGTATGCATTAAATAGTTTTACTGTAAAGGATTTGGATGTAGCCCTACCTGCTATTCCCGCTGCAGTCAAATTTGTAAATTCCTCAAATGTAGAAAACAGTCCTCTGTCTCCTACTGTGTCTTCAAATTGAAAAAGTTGAATTTCACTGCAAACATAATCGTCGAAATACTCATTGTTTGTGCTTGTTGGTGAGATATTCCTAATCCAATCTGAGAAAATTTTATAAATTGGTAACTTGGTATTGTGATAGAATGTCAATGTAACTTCGTTCATATCACGTTGATATGCATTCTTCATCTTAAATCGACCAGGAATGCGGTGTTCTGTTGTTGTGAGCGTCTGCCCTGGAAATTCAATTGAATCGCAAAGAAATGTGAATTCTTGACTAGAAATATCTAACTCACCGCTGAGATCAGTAACTTCTGGTAAACTTGGAATTCGGATTGCAAATTTAGAACTTTTAAGCAAGTTCTGATTAAGCATTTTGCTTGGATCATAGATCCGATATGTCGGAGTACTTGCGCTGACAACAACTTCTTCTATTTCTGGATTTTCAATTTCTGTAGCCATTAACGATTATACACCATCTTTGCTGTTGGAAGAAATATCGCAGTTTCCCAATTATCTGGTTCGATGTATATGAGAGACGACATGATATGATCTGACAAATATCGTTTTACACAGCCCTCGATTAGTTTATATCTTCTAGATTTCGAGAGTAGATCATAGGACAAACGGAAAACGGTCGTGTCGTCATATTTATCGTTGTTTATGAAGTCGTGTAGTCGATCAATGAGAACAAGGCGGCTGTATGGATCGAGATAATGTAGATTCAATCCAAGGAACCCATCGTCGTAGATTTCAATTGGTATTGTTAGCGGAAACTTATCCCACACAGGTAGAGTATCTTTATATTTTGGATCATAATGAAACATGTACATCTTGCCAATGAAGGCGCGAGCCGAGATTCGAGTAGCATCGTTTAAGATGTTCGATCTATTTGTCGGAATCCTCATCTTGGAGATTTTACCTCCAAGCCACGCTTTTGCCGCCTCTGTTCTTGGTCGAACACCCGCAGCGTTCATTTCTTTATTTAATTTGTCGAATAGCGATGGCATTAGATTCCTAGATCCTTTTCAGTGATAACTTTAAACGACCAATTTCGGTCTTTACAATATTCAGTAGCCGCTTTCCATTTAGCCTCGTTTATTCCATAAGTTGCAACTTCTTGGATATACTGGCGTGTGATTCTCTTCTTTACTTGCGGTGGAACTGCCTGTTTCAGCGGCTTCACCTCTAAAATCATTGCTTCTTGCACGCCATGTCGATTTTTAACTCGAACGAAGAAGTCTGGGAAGTAACGATGCCACCTTCCATCTATCGGGGATAAATACGGTATAATAATCTCTTCATTTGACCACTCAATAACATTTGGGTCGTCATCAAGGCGCACCATGACTCGGCGTTCCCAGAGACTTCTATACCAGACGCTCGTAGGATCACCTAAATATTTATTGGTATTTTTCGGACTGAATTTACCGCTGTAAGCCATCAAGTATTTATAGGAACATTTAATGTCAACACTGACAGCAGCAGAAATTAATCGGCAATTTGACAGAGCAATTGCTAATGCACCAACTCAGGCTGCAACATTGAATGAAGCAAGAGCAAAAGCACTATCAGCGATAGGAGCACGTGCATCTTCAACTAGGGGATCTTCAGCTGGTGGTATTTCTGCTATTAACGAGGTTCCAGCAGAAGAACTTGAACAAGTCACAACAACAACAACTGCTGCTACAAGTTTCAGCAAATCGGAGTTAGGGATATTAAAATTCCCTCAAAGTTTAGAAGCTGATGGTTCGCCATATATTCTCTTTAAAATATACGAAACAGTAACTGGATCAGTTCAAGTAAGTGATGCAACAACGCAATCAATCCGAACTGGCGCTCAAAGCCTGGGAGCTGCTACAGCCGCCATTACTGCTGCAATTCCTGCAGGAGAAGAACTAGCTGCAACTGCGATAGGTGCAGCAGCTGGTGGAGTCGTTGGTGGTCTTGTTGGATTGGCAGCAACAACTGGACCTGGTCAAAATACGATTATTTCGGCTGGACAGGCATTATTTGGCAATGATGTTAATATCATTTCTAGATCAAAAGAACTTGTAAAGAGTTTTGCACTAAAACGTAACATTGAACAACTTCAACTGGGAATTGCTCTGTTTATGCCAGATGGAATCAACACCAGTTACGACAATGAATATGAGGCTCTATCGTTAACAGCTACTCTCGGCGCAGTTGGTTTCGGCGCGCAGGCACTAGCCTCAAAGGGTGGTTCTGTTGATCAAACTAATGCATTTATTGCAGAAGCTGCAGGAAGCATTCTAAGTAGAATTGCTGGCAATGAAGATTTAACAAAGTTGGGAGTTTTTGCCACAACGGGTCGAGTTATTAATCCGCAACTAGAAATGCTTTATACATCTCCAGTTCTTCGTAAATTCACCTTCGACTTCAGAATGATCCCAAGAAATGCAGTAGAAGCTGAGTTGATACGAGCCATTATATTCAATTTAAAATATTTCGCATCTCCAACTATTCCAGATAATTCAACAGGTCGATACTTCATTCCTCCTGCCCAATTTGAAATCGAATTTTATGACGGTCGAAATAATATGAACGATTTCTTATTTAAGACTAAAAAGTGTGTTTTATCTGGAATCAATGTTGATTATTCCCCAAACGGGTTTGCAACATTTAAAGATGGTGCACCAGTTGAAACGCGACTTCAACTAACATTCCAAGAAACAGTTATTATCGACAGAGCAGCTGTTGCTGGAGGCTTCTGATGTTTTTTAGAGAGTTTCCAAAAACTTTATATTCGTTTGATTTTAAGAATGATAGTCCAACTGTCATTGCAAATATCTTCTCGCGATTTAAAATCCGCAGTAGTGTTCTAAACAATACAGTGGCGTTTTATAAGTATCAATTGCAAGAAGGTGATACGCCTGAAATTGTAGCGTACCAACAGTATGGTGATGCTTCCTATCATTGGGTCATCTGTATGGTTAATGATTTAATCGATCCGCATTTTGATTTTCCTCTAACGACAGATGCATTGGAAAGAAAAATCATCAAGCAATATGGGTATTCAACTATCGCAAATGCATATTCTGAAATCCATCATTATGAATTAGAGCAAGAAAAAACATATTCAGAAGTGAATGGTCTAACGAAGACTACAACTGAAAATCATATCGTAACGCTAAATCAATATGATTATAC
>Ga0255078_1000122_pt1 | contig 20956 bp, 9 predicted proteins | sample Colum_Atlam_RepA_FD_188462 | JGI IMG/M metagenome (GOLD analysis project Ga0255078, IMG submission 188462) | Freshwater microbial communities from Columbia River, Oregon, United States - Colum_Atlam_RepA_8h | ecosystem: Environmental > Aquatic > Freshwater > River | place: USA: Oregon | collected... | reverse complement strand
CCGGCGCCGGTCAGCTCGAAGTCCGGGCCGGTACCCGGACCATCACCGCGGGCGGTTCCCTGACCCATACCGGCGGCACCTTGGTGCGCACGGGCACGCTCCTCGCCGGCACCGGTTGGGCCGGCGCGACGACGGGCGACATCAACGTCCTCGCCGGTGCGACCGCGCGCCTGAACGTGCAGCTCGACAAGGCCATCACCAGCGGCCTCATCAACACCAATAGCCTCGTCGTCGCCGACGTGACCGGGCTCGCCAACGGCCAGGTGGTCGTCGGCACCGGCATCCCCGCGGGCACGACCATCACCGGCATCAACGCCGGCACGCGGACCCTGACCCTCAGCCAGAACCTCACCGCGGCCGCCGCCGGCACCCTCCAGGTCGCCAACACGATCGCGGCCACCGGCGTCTTCGCCGGCGCCGGCGTGATCGCCAAGGAAGGCCTCGGCACGCTCACCCTCAACAACCCGACCACGGCGTTCTCCGGCACCTACCGCTCCCTCGCCGGCCGCACGAACCTCGGTTTCGACAACCTTTTCGGCAACCCCGCCGTCGTCGGCCAAGCCGTCGCCGCGGTCGACCTGCAGGGCACCTCCGTCCTCAACATCCTGGGCGGCACCGACCAGGCCTTCCGCAACCTCACGGGCTCCGCGGACTCCACAATCGTCTTCGGCGCGGGCAACTCGGTGGTCAGCCTGCAGGTCGATCCGGCCGGCAACTACAGCTTCCTCGGTCGCTTCCAGCAGGCCGCCGGCGTGACCGACGGCACCATCCTCAAGACCGGCGCCGGCACCCTCACGCTCGCGCCCACCGCGGGCGCCAACAGCCTCGGCAACGTGGTCGTCATCGCCGGCAAGCTCGTCGGCACCACCGCCGGTTACGCCTCGGCCGACCTCTATGTCGGCACGAACGGCAATGTCGCCTTCAACAACGCGGTCGCCGGCGAGGCCAACCTCGTGACCTTCAACAACACCGTGCGCGCGGCCGAGGTCGTTCAGGCCGGGCTTGGCGTCGGCACCGTCGGCAAGACCGGCGCGGGCATCGTCGCCCTGACCGGCGCGGCCGATGACCTGAGCTTCAACATCGAGGCCGGCGAGCTTCGCCTGACCGACGCCCGCGGCGGCACGCAGGACCTCTTCACCGCGACCATCGCCGCCGGCGCGACCTTCCGGATCGCCTTGGCCGGCGACCGTGAAATCGGCGTCCTGAACGACCCGGCCTCCAGCCAGATCAGCGGCGGCGGCATCCTCGACCTCCGTTCCGACGTGGCCGCCACGAATCGCACGGTCTTCGCCCTCGCCCAGCCGGGCGTGGCCACGACCAACCTGGGCGCGGACGTCACCTTGGACGTATCCACGCTGACCGACATCACCGGCATCACGGGCGCGGTCGGCTCGGTCCTGGAGATTGGTTCCGTCGGCGCCGGCCGCGTGCTCACCCTCACGCAGTCGATCGACGGCGCCTTTGCCGGCGCCGTGCAGGGCACCGATGATCTCGTCTTCAAGGGTACCGGGATGTTCCGCTACACGGGCGCCCCCAGCCTCACCACCCCGACCACCGTCACCGTCCTCGGCGGCGGGCTCGGCGTGAATGTCGCCAACACCAAGGCCATCGACCTGATCAAGGATACGACCTTGAACCCGGCCCGCCTCGCCCGCTTGGGCGTGATGGTCGACACCGGCGTCACCGCCGCCTACACGGGCGTGGTGACCGGCGCCGTCGGCGCCGCCGAGTTGGTCAAGCTGGGCGACGGCACGCTGGACCTCACCGCCGGCACCATCACCACCCTGCGCGACCAGGTCTTCGCCGCGTACGTCGTCAAGGAGGGCACGCTCGCCGTGACGCTCGACGTCGACGGCAAGATCCTGCCCGACCTTTCCGGCAATAGCCGGCCGCTCCGCCTCGAAGGCGGCATCCTCGCCGTCGAGGTCTCCGCGACCGGCGGCACGCTCCAGTCCCAGTCCGTCGTCGGCAGCTCCGGCAGCCTGAACGTGACCACCAACCCGACCACCTTGCCGGCGGACTTCGCCACGCTCACCGTGCTCGGCGACATCGGCGGCAACGTCACCGCCGACGGCGGCACCTCCTTGGCGCTCGGCAGCGCCGGCGTTCCGCTCCTCAACATCGCCGGCAACGTCGCCATCACCGATGGTTCCACCTTGAGCGGTTCGGCGAACATCGGCGGCAACCTCACCATCGGTGCCGGCGCCACGCTCGCCCCGGGCTATTCTCCCGGCACGCAGAACATCGCCGGCAACTTCACCCTCTCCGGCGCGGCCAACATGGAGGTGACCGGCACCCCGACCGGGACGGCCCCAAACCAGCTCTTCAACGACTCCGTCCAGTTCTCCGGCGTGGCCGACCTGAACGGCGGCAACCTCGTGATCGCCCGCTGGACCGCGCCGTCCCCGGCCACCCCGGCGGCCCCGGCCTTCGGCCGCCGCTTCGTCCTCTTCAAGGATACCGCGGTCGATGCCTCGCCCACCGTCGCCGAGAGCTTCGCCAATCTCCTGCCCGCGAACGCCATCACGACCACCGACGCGAATGGCCGCTACTTGATCGTCCAGCCCGCCGCGGCCGGCTCCTTCCCCGGCCTCGAGACCTCGCCGTCCGAATACGCCGTCTACTTCGTCGGCGGCGCGGACCGCTACGCCATCCCCGGCGTCGCCGCGGGCATCGTCACCTACCTGCAAGGCATCACCAAGACCGGCGCCGGCGGCGCCCTCCAGAACGGCGGCACGACCTTCCTGCCCAGCGCCGTCGCGACCGACCCCAACTACCTCAGCCAACTCGCCGCGACCCTCATGACCATGGGCGACGCGACGCTCGCTTCCTCGATCCGCTCGCTCCAGCCCGGTTCGCTCGCGGCCATCCCGGCGACCGTCGCCCTCGAGCAGCGCGCCGAGACCGACGCCCTCCAGCGTCGCCTCGACCAGCGCCGCTACGACCGCGCCGGTTACAGCGTCTACTACAACGAGTTCTTCGTGGAGGCCACGTCGACCCGCTTCCAGGGCGGTTCCGGCGCGGGCGCCCCGCCGTTCAACTCCACCCTCACCGGCCTGCTTGGCGGCTACCTCAAGGACCTCAACCCGTGGTCCGTCGCCGGCTTCACCCTCGGCGCCTCCCAGACCCGGAGCACGCTCGCGGAAGGCGCCGGCTCCGTGTCCGGCAACGCCTACCGCGCCACCGCCTTCTTCTCGGGCATGCTGGGCGAACGCCGCGACACCTTCTACCTCGACGCCGGCGTCTCCGTCGGCAACAGCAACAACACGTCGGACCGCGTCACCTTCATGGGGACGCAGCGCGGCACGCCTTCGGCGATGTCCTACGGCGCCTTCGCCCGCCTCGGCGCGGGTCTGGCGACCAAGGGTGGCGTCAACTTCACCCCGTTCGTCGGCCTCGACCTCGTCCGCGTCAGCGGCCAGTCGTTCAAGGAGACCAACACGACCGGCGACCCCACCAAGCTGGACGTCAGTTCCTACTCCTACACGTCGGCCCGCGCCTCCACCGGCACCGGCATGGCGTGGCTCTCGGTCCACGAGGGGCAGATGATCAAGTTCGCCTTCGACCTCGAGGCCTTCGCCGAAGTCGGCGGCGGCAAGACGGCCGAGATCGACGCCAACTTCGACGGCGTGGGCGCCTTCTCGACCAAGACCGACGTCGCCGCCGGTTCCGGTTTCCGCCTGGTGCCTTCCTTCACCTTCGGCCCGAATCCCGACACCGCGTACTACCTGACGCTTTCGCTCGAGAAGGCCGGTTCCACCCAGACGACCGGCTTCCAGGCCGGCTACCGCCGCCGCTTCTGATCGTCCCTCCCCACCGTACCTTCCGCAATGAAACTCTCCCGCCGCTTCCTCGTCCTGGCCGCCGCCCTCGCGGCCGCCCCCCTCGCCCGGGCCGACGTCACCGTCAACTACGCCGCGCCCCTGTCCAATCCGGCGCAGGTGCTCGTCGGCGCCCCCGTCACGGGCATCGTCAACCTCTCCAACCTCAGCGCCCCCGGCAGCCTGCCGACCCCGACGCAGATCCAGGAGCTGACCCGCACCGTCACCTCGCTGAACCTCAGCCAGCCGGTCGGGGCCGTCCGGACGCAGCTGGTCCTCAACCAGCAGGTCGCCGCGACCACCCAGATCAAGCTGCTCAGCAACGACTTCACGTCCACCGTCCTGTTCCCCGTGACCGACGTCACGATCGCCGACGTGGTGCCCCTCTTCATCAAGACCGGCGGCGGCACCCTCCAGTACGACGCGTTCAAGGACATCAACTATTTCGGCAACAATACCTTCACCAACAATTCGAACCTCCCGAACGACCTGCGCTCCCAGGGCGCGTTCTCGGGCATCGCGATCGTCAACCAGGGCTCGCTGGTGGTCAGCGGTTACCTCAACCATTGGGCCGAGTACGGGACCAACGCCCCCGTCGGCTTCACGTCGCGCATGGTCGGCGCCAAGGCCGTCATCGTCCAGGGCAACTCCACGCTCAGCTTCCAGAACACCCCCTACAACGTGGTCGCCCAGGGCCCGCAGCTCGGCGACAGCCAGTTGGGTAATCCCTCCGCGCCGCTGCTTTACCGCCTGAACTTCGTCCATAACCTCTACGCCGGCACTTTGCTCGACTTCGTGAACGGCAACGAGGGCACGGACGTCAACACGGTCTTGGACGTCGGCAAGGACGCCGACTACGCCCTGAACGCGCATTTCGACGCCGGCATGGTCGGCTCCATCGGCCGCATCGACGGCGCGGGTCGCCTCTACAAGTCGGGTACCGGTCAGCTGACCATCCTCAACAGCAGCCGACTCACGGGCGACGTGTTCATCGCCGGCGGCGACCTCGTCCTCAACGACCCCAACGGCCTCGCCCTGCGCCAGGCCGCCTCGGTCAACCTCATCGGCGGCTCCCCGGACGGGCAGACCGCGCTTTCGCAGTACAATTTCGCCACCGACGCGGCGCTCGGCATCGAGTGGCGCCCGGGCTACCTCCCGACCGGCGGCGCCCCCGTCCTCGAGGTCCGCAACAACCAGACCATCCGCAACCTCCAGGCCCTCTATTCGGAGATCGCCACCAACCTCTGGGACGCGGGTCCCGGGACCGGTTCCCGCATCGACGTGTCCCCGAACGCCCGGCTCGTCGTCATCCAGGACGAGAACCTCGACGGTTGGTTCACCGGCAGCATCAACGGCGGCCAGGGCGTCTTCGAGAAGCAGGGCGTCGGCGCGCTCGCGCTGATGGGGACCAGCTCCACGATCGGCCAGATCGACATCAACGCCGGCAAGGTCATCGCCAACGTGCAGAGCCTCGGTTACGGCCGCGTCGTGCTCGGCGGCGCCGGCACCCTGTCCATCGTCCAGAACAACGCCGGTACGCTCCGCGCCCAGATCAACGGGGCCGCCGGCTCCGTCCTGACCGTGGCCCCGACGGACAACATCGTCAACCTCCGCTCCGGCGGCGTCACGATCGGCAACGGCCAGCTCGGCGTGATCGACGTCTACAACCGCCAGGACCTCTTCTTCGGCAACCTCATCGTCAAGAACGGCATCACGCTGGCCTTCTCCTTCGGCCAGGACAACACGTTCGTGAACGCCGCCTCGATCACCCTCTCCTCGGGCCTCGGCGACAACAACGTCAACAACGGGCTGGGCTACGAGACGGCCATCCGCTTCAACGACACCACGCAGCGCGTCAACAACCTCGGCGGCGACGCGAACACCCGCATCGAGCTCGGCCGCGGCAGCATCACCCTGAACCAGAACGCCGCCACCACCTACCAGGGCAAGATCACCGGCGCCGGCAACCTCGTCAAGCAGGGCGGCAGCACCCTGACCCTCTCGGGCCTGAACTCCTACTATGGCGCGACCGTCGTCAAGCAGGGCGCCCTCGCCCTCACCGGCGCGAACAGCATCCAGAACACGGCCGGCCTCGTCCTCCTCGCCGGCGCCTCCCTCAACGCCACCGGCAACCAGACCGTCGGTTCGCTCTTCGGCCAGGCCGGCTCGACCATCAACCTGAACGGCGGCACCCTGATCGTGGGCAAGACCACCGACCAGATCGCCCAGCTCAACGCGGCCCTGACCAACTTCCCGGGCACCTCGCCGGACGCCAACCCGGCCTACTACCTGCAGACGACCCCGACGGTCAACGCCGACATCACCTTGCCGTGGGGCGCCGCGGGCGCCAACACGATCAGCCTCACCAGCGTCGCCGGACTCAGCGCCGGCTCGCCCATCACCGGCATCGACCCGGAGGTCCCGGTCGGTTCCGGCGATTACATCATCCGGCCGATCGGCGCCGGCACGGCCCTGACGAACACGATCACCATGGCCGATGTCACCAACCTGTCGGTGGGCCAGGCGGTCGGCTCGATCGCCATCGTCAAGCCCATCAACAATTCGACGGCCGCGGGCGTGCTCCCCGCCACCATCACGGTCGGCAACGCGCTGAACCTCGCGGTCGGCCAGACCGTGACCGGCCTCGGCATCCCGGCCAACACCACCATCCAGGCGATCAACGGCAACGTCGTCACGCTTTCCGCGGCGCTCACCGCCGCTTCCTCCGGCCTGCTCACCGTCTCGACGGGCATCCCGGTCGGCACCACCATCGCGGGGATCGCCGGCAACACGCTCACCCTCAGCAACGTCCTGACCGCGCGCGCCTCGGGCAGCCTCACGGCCTCCCAGCCGACCCTGGTCGTGGCCAATGCCTCGGAACTCGCGGTCGGCCAGACCGTCTATTCCGAAGCCATCCGCAAGTCCCTCGTGCCCGGGGCCATCAACGCCGGCTTCGTCACCGTGGCCGACAACACCGGACTCGCCGTGGGCCAGATGGTCACCGGCGTCGGCATCCCCGCCGGCACCACCATCACCGCGATCGCCGGCAACGTCATCTCGCTCAGCGCCACCACCACCGCCGCCACCACCGGGACGCTGACCGCCCTCACCGGCATCCCGACCGGCGCCACCATCGCGGCGATCAACGGCAACACCGTCACCCTCTCCGCCAACCTGCTGGCACCCGGTTCCGGCACCTTGGCGATCCGCTCCGGCATCGCGCCGGGTTCGGTGATCACCGGCATCAGCGGCAACGTCCTCACGCTGGACACGCCCCTGACCGCCCAGGCGGCGGGTTCGCTCACGAACCTCCCCGTCTCCGGCATGTCCCGCGAGAACACCGTCGGCTTCCTGGCTTCCGCGCTCGGCGAGCAGGTCACCAAGTCCGTGGTCTCCGGCGCCCAGGGCGGGACCACCCTCACCTTGGCCGATGTCACGGGCCTCGCGGTCGGCCGCACCCTCCTCGGTACGGGCATCCCCGCCGGCGCCAAGATCACCGCGATCAACGGTAACATCGTCACCCTCGACCAGACCTTGACCGCCGCGGCCACCGGCACCGTCCGCGTCCTCACCGTCACCGACCAGCAGGTCTTGGCCTTCCGGGGCAACATCACGGGTACCGGCGGGCTCACCAAGGTCGGTCCGGAGCGCCTCATCCTCGCGGGCGTGAACACCTATTCCGGCGCCACCAGCATCCAAGGCGGCGTCCTCCAGGTCAACTGGGACTCCCTGCCGAACACCTCCGGCATCAACATCGGCGCCCTCGGCGGGCTGGCCATCAACGTCGACTCCGGCGCGCAGTCGTTCGACCGTCCCATCACCGGCATCGGCGGCTTCGAGAAGCTCGGCGCGGGCACCCTCGTGATCAACACGACCACCGGTTGGTCCACCGGCCGCATCGACATCGTCGAGGGCTCGGTCCAGTTCAACCCCGGCAACCTGTCCTCCATCACCGGCGGCATCGTCAACGTCCGCACCGGCACGAACTTCCAGCTCAACACCCCGAACGACCTCGCCTGGAGCGGGTCCATCAGCGGTCCAGGCAACACCTCCAAGACCGGGGCGGGCACCCTCACCATCGGGGGGACCTTCACCTCCACGGGCACGATGTCCGTGCAGGCCGGCAAGGTCATCGTCAACGCCTTGCCCACGGATGGTACCGACTTCGGCGTGATCAACGTCGCCGCCGGCGCCACCTTCGCCGACAAGGTCGCCGCCACCACCGGCGCGCAGCTCGCCGCCGGCACCATCGTCCCGGTCGCGGCCAGCGCCGGCTTCTACGTCGGCCAGCGCGTCGCCGGCACCGGCCTCGCCGCCAATTCCGTGGTCGTCGCGGTCGGCGCGAACTCCCTGACCCTCGACCGTCCCACGCTCACCGTCGCCAACGGACCCATCACCGGCGCCGAGTCCTACGGCGATTGGGACATCCGCACCGGCACGTCGACGGCCGGCGGCGCCGTCGTCACCCTCGCCTCGACCGCGGACCTTCGGGTCGGCATGCGCGTCTTCGACAACACCGTCCAAGGTTTCGCGGGCCTGCTCGGCACCATCGCCTCCATCGACGGCGCGACCACCCTCACGCTCAGCGCCCCGACCGCGGTGGCGCTCAACGGAAACATCGCCTTCCAGCAGGGCGACATCAAGGGCGCGGGCAACTTCGAGAAGACCGGCGGCGGCTTGCTCGAGCTCAACGTGCCGCTCTCCCTGACCGGCGCGGTCAACCTCACCGGCGGCACGCTCCGCGTGAACACGGAGGCGGCCTTCGCCTCGGCTTCGGCGGTCAACCTCGGCGCCGACACCACCCTCGACGTCGCCAACTTCAGCCAGGACCTGGCCAATGTGACCGGCGCCGCCAGCTCCACGATCAACGGGTCCGGCACCTTGACGGTCAACGCCTCCCCCTCCACCACGGCGATCTACAGCGGCCGCATCACGGGCGGCGCCACCATCGAGAAGCTCGGCACCGGCGCCTTCAACCTCGCGCGCCTCGGGACGGCCAACGCCATCGGCGCCATCAACATCCACGCGGGTGCCTTGATCGGCAGCCAAGCCGGTTTCGGCGCGGCCAACCTCTCCGTCGACAACGGCGCCACCATCGGCTTCAACAACGACGACCCGACGGCGGCCTGGACCTACGCGGGCCAGGTCACCAGCACTGGCGCGGGCGCCGGGACGGTCGGCGGCACCATCCTCAAGACCGGGGCCGGCGAAGTCCGGCTGACGAGCGCGAACAACACCGCGACGAATTTCGTCGTGCAGGGCGGCAAGCTCGTCGTCCGCGACGACCGCGTGAACGGCTCGGGCGCGACGACCGGCGGCGTCACCGACCTCGCGACGGCGGTCATCTCGAACGGCGCTTACTTCCGGATCCAATTGGGCAACGGCACCCTTCGCTCCCTCGGCACCCAGGTTTCCGCGGCGACGGCCGGATCGCTGACGACCCTCGAACTGAGCGTGACCGGCAGCCCCACCGACCCGAACCGGTGGTCCGTGGTGCGCCTCGACGCCCAGCCGACCATGACCGCCCTCGGCCTGACCGGTTACGTCACCCTCCGCAGCGCCGGACAGGCGAACGTGGTCGCCGTCTCCGGCGACGCCGACAGCGAGTTCATCTTCACCCTCGCCAGCGGCCTGAACGACGCGCCGGTCGGATCGTCCCAGAACGTCACGCTGCGCCAAGCCGTCTCCACGACCATGCTCGGCGACGTCTATTCCTACGTCGACACGAACCTGACCTTGGTCGGCGCGGGCCGGGCGAGCTTCCTGAATCCCTTCTTCGCCAATAACTTCCCGGGCTCCGGCGCCTTTGGCTTCAGCAATACCTTGACCGTCGGGACGGTCGCCGAGGCGGGCCACCTCGAGATCCGCGCCGCCTTCGGCGGTGAATCGATCGCGCTGGCCAAGAGCTCGGCGACGATCGCGGACCAGGGTTCCATCGCCGTCCGCGCGGACGGCGGCACGCTCGCCTCCCCCGAGGTCTTCGACGGCACCGTCACCGGCGTCGCCGGCGCCGGCCGCTTCATCAAGACCGGGGCGGGCTTCTTGGATGGCCGCACCGCCAGCGTCACCGCGGCCGTCTTCTCCTCCTACGAGATCGAGGCCGGGCATTTCGTCGTCCAGGCTTCCGGCGGCAGCATCCTCGGCAACCGCCCGATCACCCTCAAGGGTGGTTTCCTCGACATCCAGCAGGACAGCAGCCCGGCGACCCTCGCCACCGGCGCCTTCGCCGGCTCCGGCGGCACCGGCATGATCCAGGTCACCGGCTCGGCCAACGCGGGCCTGCTCACGATCGACGGTGGCTTCGCCGGTGGTCTCAGCCTGACCGCCCAGTCGAAGGTGGAGCTCGGCACCGCCGCCGCGCCCAACGTGGCCATCGCCGGCAGCATCACCGTGGACGCGACCTCGCGTATCCAAGGTTCCGCCACCCTCGGAACGTTCGCCGCCCGCGCCAACTTCACCAACGCCGGTATCGTGGCCCCGGGCTATTCGCCCGGCGTCATCACGGTCACGGGCGACGTCGTCAACACCGGCACCTACCAGTTGGAACTTTCCGCCACCGCCGTGAACGGCACGTTCAACGACCGGATCGAGTTCTACGGCTCGGCCGCCCTCAATGGCGGCGGCACCGGCCGCATCGAGCTCTCGCAGTTCGGCCCCGGCGTCCTGCCGGCCGGCCAGCGCTACGTCCTCTTCAAGGGCCTCACCCCGGCCAACGTCGCCACCGCCGGCGGCGTCTCCGGCCAGTCCTTCCTCGCCACCGCGAACCTCACCGGCCTCCGCGTCGGCGATGGCCTCGCGGGAACGGGTCTGGCCGCCGGCACCTCCGTCAGCGCCGTCGTCCCGTCGGTCGCCATCACCCCGACGGGCGGCGCGATCGGCACTTCGACCGTCCTGACCGGCAACACCGCCGGCCTGGTGCTCGGGCAAGTCGTGACCGGCGGAGGGCTCCCGGCCAATTCCGTTGTCACCGGCATCAACGCCAACACCAGCTTCACGATCAACACGACCCTGACCGCGGTCCCCGCCGGCACCGTTACCGGCGCCGCCGGCGTGAGCCTCAGCGCCGCCCTCACCGCGGCGCCGACCGGTTCGGTCGCGATCACCCCGAGCACGCTTGCGTCCTCCTATTACACCTCGGTCATTCCCGCCGCCTCCATCACCATGGTCGGCGCCGCCCCGAAGCCCTACCTGCTCTCAATCCCGACGGCGCCCGTCATCGGCGTCCCGGTGCTGGCCAACGAGATCGCCGTCTACTCGGTCCGTACCGCGGCCGAGTACGCCGCCTTCCAGGGGCCCGCGCCGTTGATTGGCGTCATCCAAACCCTGGCCCGCGTCGATATGGTCCGCGTCGGCAACGGCGTCGACGGCAACCTCGGCACCGCCGACGACGTCTGGCAGGCGACGCCGAACGCCACCTTCAACCTCCTCGGCTCCAAGCTGGCGTTGATGACCGACGCCCAGCTGCAGGGCGCGATCAACAACCTGATGCCCCTCGGCGCGGCGTCCGTCGCCGCCCTGTCGATCGAGGGCTTCCGCACGTCGGAGGCTACCTTGGCCAAGCGACTCGAGATGCGCCGCTTCGACCGCTCCGGCCTGTCCATCGTCAACTCCGAATGGTTCGTCGGCACCGACATCCGCCAGCTGCGCCTCGGCGCCTCGGGCGAACTCAAGACCAGGGGCAACCTCATGGGCGTCCACGCGGGCCTGATCCGGCAGACGGACGGCGGCGCCAACTACGGCTTCACCCTCGGCGCCAACCGCGTGACCACCTCCGGCGACACCAGCGCCAAGTTCGAGGGCAACGACATCCGCGCGGACGTCTTCGCCGGCACCACGTTCTTCAATGACCTGATGTCCCTCGACGTCGGCGTCTCCTTGGGTCACCTCTCCGGCAAGGCTACCCGCGACTCCATCGTCACCCCGGGCGCGACGAACACGTCGTCCCCGACGGGCACGACCCTCGGCGGCTGGGCGCGCCTCGGCACGGTCTTCCCCCTGAAGTCCGTCGGCGCCTACGCCACGCCCTTCCTCGGCGTCCAGGTCTCCTCGACCAATGTCGACGACCTCGCCGAGACTGGTCAGGCCGACGCCCTGCAGGTCACCGCGAAGAGCATCGCCCAGACCTCGATCCGCGCCGGCGTCGGCTTCCACAAGCAGTGGGAGTCCGCCGACGGCACCTGGCGCTACCGCCTCTCGGCCGACCTCGGTTACCTCAACCAGGGCTCCGGCGAGACGAGCGACTTCACCGCCACCAACGGCGAAGCTTCCGCGCTCAACGGTACGAGCTACACCTCCCCGCTGCGCGTCACGGGCGGTTCGGGTTACTACTTCGCGCCGTCGCTCAACTTCGGCCCGAACGAAAACACGACCTACAGCCTGGGCCTGACCTACGAGAAGAACCAAGGCACCGGGACGGGCGTCAACTTCAGTTACCGCAAGCGGTTCTGACGGAGAAACGGGCTTTCCCCGTCCCCGAGGGGCGGCAATCCGGCGGATTGCCGCCCTTTTTCTTGTTCTGCCAAAAGCCTTGACCAGCGTGCCCTCATTCCTACTTTCGGCTCTTCCACCGTCCGCCCCCTTCGTCTAGCCCGGTCCAGGACACCTCGTTTTCATCGAAGTAACTGGGGTTCGAATCCCCAAGGGGGCGCCACGGTGGACAATTTTCCCGCCGACCGTCAGACCGCCAAGGTCACGGTCCGGCCGGAGCGTCGGGATTCTTCGGCCGCGAAGGCCATGAGGTGGCTCTGCAGGGAGACCTCCAGTGAGGTGCGCATCCCCGCCGGGTCCGGGCAGGTCAGGTCCGCATGCAGGGTGCTCATGAGGCCGAAGTCGCCGCCGCCATGGCCGGCATAGCCCACCGCGGGGGTCTCGACCACGATCTTCTCCGCCGGCTGGTCCCAGCCATGCCGGGTCACCACGAGGTCGCACCCGAGTTGCTTCTTCACGAAGGCCCCGCCGCGCAGCACCCCTTCCGTCCCGAAGATCTCCAGGTGACGGCCTTCGTCGAACGCGGTCATCGTGAACGTCGCCGTGACCTGGCCGGCGAACTGGGCGGCGATGACCTGATGGTCGACCACGTCGTTGTCGCAGCGGTAGACGCAGCGGCCCCACGGGCTCGTCCGCAGCCAGGCGAAGACCTCCGCCTCGCTCGCTTCCTTCGCGCGGTCATGGACCATCGCCAGCCAGCGCCGCCCTTCCGGGCGGGCGTAACGGTGCGCGTCGTAAAGGCAGGTCGCCGCCACCGGACAGCCATCGGTGCAGCGGGCGGGCGCGCCCGCGGGGGCGCGGGCCGCGGTGAAATACGTCCGGCTGCCGAACGAGGCGATGGTCTCGCACGGTCGGTCGATGAGCCACGCCAGCAGGTCCATGTCATGGCAACTCTTGGCGAGGATCATCGGGGAGGACTTCGCCTCGACCGACCAATGGCCGCGCACGAAAGAGTGGGCTTGGTGCCAGGGCTGGACCCCCTCGATGAAGTTCGCCGAAACGATTTCGCCGATGGCGCCGGACCGCAGCAAGGCCTGGACCTGGGCGTAGAAGGGCGTGTAACGGAGCACGTGGCACACGACGACCCGGCGACCGAGCCGCCGCGCGGCGTCGCGGACGGCCAGGGTGTCGTCGAGTCGGTGGGCGATCGGCTTCTCGAGCAGCAGGTCGCACCCGAGCTCCATGGCCCGGATCGCATGCTCGCGGTGCTGCGCATCTTGGGTGCCGATCACCACCACGTCGGCGGGGCGGCCGGCGGCGAACATCGCCTCGGCGGAGGCGTAGGAGCGGAAGTCCCCGGGGGCCTGGGTGTGGGCGCGGATCGCCGCGACGCGCTCCGGGACCGGGTCGGCGGCGGCCACGAGGGCGAAGCGGTCGGCCATGCCGGCGGCGATGGCGGCGTAGGTGCGGGCGCGGGAGCCACAGCCACAGAAAGCGAGGGAAAGTCGTCGCATCGGAGCGGCTAGGGTAGGGAGGCTCCCCCGGCTTGCAAGGGCATGACTGAGCGTGGTTTGCAGGGTATTTACCCCGATTGAGCAGAAGCCCCTTGCCTCAGTTCAATTTTTATTGAAACATAGCCTCCCTCCGCCCCGAGGCCGCGCGATGAAGCCACCCGCCAAGAAGCCACCCGTTGGTCGCCCCCGCCGGCCAGATACCCGCCGCCTTTCTCCGCATGAGATCGAGCTGGGAGACTTTTTCGTCCAAATGGCGGGAATCTTGGGGGTCCCGCGGTCGGTCGCCCAGATCTACGCGCTGCTTTATGCGGCCGATACCGCCCTGGATTTCGACCAAATCCAGGCCAAACTCGGAATGAGTAAAGGTTCTGTCAGTCAAGGACTTAAGTTCCTTCGAGACCATGAGATGATCCTGTCCGTCAAAGCCAAAGGCGTGCGGCGGGAACGCTGGGAGCCTACGCCTTCCTTGGCCGCTTCGTTGGTCAACCTGGTGCGCCGCCAAGTACTGCCGGCCCTCGAACAGTCGACCCCGGCCCTGCAGCGGGTCCTCGAGGGAGCCCAAGCCGTCGGAGCTTCCCCGGAAGTCCTCGAACGCCTGACCCGACTCAAGCGCTGGAACGCCCGCGCCCTCGAACTTTTCCCCCTCATGCTGCCCCCTTCGCAGGGTGGCTGAAATTTTCGCCGGGTAACCGGCAGACAGTCGAAAAACGCTCCCTGCGTGTCGGCCCCCTGCGCCGCCACGGGCGGTAGCCTGCCCAAGTAATCAAAATAAAGATAAGCAGTTGGCGGATAACGGTGGGAGGTTAGGACATCCCTCCAACCACGGCAGGCCCGCCCAGGCCCCCGTCCGAGAAATTGCCTGCGTCAGTCCCACCGCTGACCGCCAACCGCCGATACCTTTCGTCCCATCTTTTCGAACCATGCGCGTCGCCATCACTTCCGGCTACTTCGATCCCATGCACCGGGGGCACCTCGAGATGCTGGAGCTTTCGCGGGCCCAAGGCGACGTGCTCTGGGTCATCGTCAACAATGACGCCCAAGCGGCGCTGAAGAAGGGCCAGGCCTTCATCGATCAGGACACCCGCTTGGCGGTGACCCGGGCCCTGCGCGTCGTCGACCGGGCGGTGCTGGCCATCGACGCCGACGGCTCCGTCTGCGCCACCCTGGAGCAGTTGTTGGCCGAAGCCAAGGCCGCCGGCGCCGACGCCGTCTTCTGCAAGGGCGGCGATCGCCATGCGGGCAACATCCCCGAACTGACCGTCCTGCGCCGCCACGGCGCCCTGCTCATCGATGGCCTCGGCGCCAAGATCGACAGCAGTTCCCGCATCATCGCCCAGGCCAAGGACCGGCCAGCCTAAGGCATCCCTCTTTACCATCATGAAGAAACGCGCGCTCATCACCGGCATCACGGGCCAGGACGGCTCCTACCTCGCCGAGTTCCTCCTTGGGAAGGGCTACGAGGTCCACGGCGTCATCCGCCGCTCCTCCTCCTTCAACACCTCGCGCATCGAGCACCTCTACATGGAGGACCTCGTGCGCGACATCCACGTCAAGAAGATCCACCTCCACTACGGCGACCTGGGCGACGCCACCGGGTTGATCCGGCTCATCGGCGACATCCAGCCCGACGAGATCTACAACCTCGGCGCCATGTCCCATGTGAAGGTCTCCTTCGACATCCCCGAGTACACCGCCGACACCGACGGGCTCGGCACCCTCCGCCTGCTCGAGGCCGTCCGCATCCTCAAGCTGGAGCAGAAGGTCCGCGTCTACCAGGCCTCCACGTCCGAGCTCTACGGCAAGGTCGTCGAAGTCCCGCAGTCGGAGACCACCCCGTTCTACCCGCGGAGCCCTTACGCCGCGGCGAAGATCTACGCCTACTGGATCACGCGCAACTACCGCGAGGCCTACGGGATGTTCGCCTCCAACGGCATCCTCTTCAACCACGAGTCCGAGCGCCGCGGCGAGACCTTCGTCACACGCAAGATCTCGCTCGCCGTCGCCAACATCGTCCACGGCCGCCAGGATTGCCTCTTCCTGGGCAACCTCTCGGCGCAGCGCGACTGGGGTTACGCGCCGGACTTCGTCCAATGCATGTGGCTGATCCTGCAGCACCGGCAGCCCGACGACTTCGTCATCGCGACGGGCAAGATGTACACCGTCCGCGAATTCTGCACGCACGCCTTCCGCCGCGCCGGCATCGAGCTCGAGTGGCGCGGCGTCGGCGTCGACGAGCAGGGCGTCGACCGCCGGACGGGCAAGAAGCTCGTCGCCGTGGATCCCCGCTATTTCCGCCCGACCGAAGTCGAGCAGCTCCTCGGCAACCCCGCCAAGGCCGTCCGCGAGCTCGGCTGGAATCCGCAGCAGACTTCCTTCGAGCAGCTCGTCCAGAAGATGGTCGACCACGACCTCCAGGCCGTCGCCCACGCCCACCGTTGATGGACCGGGGCGCGAAGATCTACGTCGCCGGCCACCGCGGGATGGTCGGGGCCGCCCTCGTCCGCGCGCTCCGCGCGGCGGGCCACGACCAGCTGGTCGTACGCACCTCGGCCGAGCTCGACCTGCGCGATGGCGCCGCGACCCAGGCGTTCCTCGCCGCCGAGCGGCCCGACGTCGTCGTCATGGCCGCCGCGCGCGTCGGCGGGATCAAGGCCAACGCCACCGAGCCCTACGACTTCCTGCACGACAACCTGGCGATGGCGGTCAACGTCATCGAAGGCGCGCGCCGGGCGGGCGTCCGTAAACTGCTCTTCCTCGGCTCGAGCTGCATCTACCCGAAGCACGCCCCGCAGCCGATCCGCGAGGACTCCCTGCTGACCGGCCCGCTCGAGCCGACCAACGAGGCCTATGCCGTCGCCAAGATCGCGGGCATCAAGCTCTGCGACCACGCCCGGACCCAGCATGGGTGCGACTTCATCAGCGCGATGCCGTGCAACCTGTACGGGCCCGGCGACAATTTCTCGCTCGAGAAGTCCCACGTCCTGCCCGCGATGATCCGCAAGATGCACGAGGCCCGGCTCCGCGGCGACGCCGTCCTCCGCCTCTGGGGCACCGGCACGCCGCTCCGCGAGTTCCTGCACGCTGACGACCTCGCCGAGGCCTGCCTCCTCCTCCTCGACCGCTACGCCGAGCCCGGCCCGATCAACGTCGGCTCGGGCGAGGAGATCTCCATCCGCGGGCTCGCCGAATTGGCGGCCCGGGTCACCGGCTTCGCCGGTCGCCTGGAGTTCGACCCGGCCATGCCCGACGGCACCCCGCGCAAGCTCATGGATGTCTCCCGCATCCGCGCGCTCGGCTGGGCCCCGCGCATCTCCCTCGAGGAAGGCGTCCGCCATTCCTACGAGTGGTACCTCGCGAACGCCGCCGAAGCGCGGAAGTGATCGCGTGCTCCGCCCGGGAGTGTCCGCGATAGGGCGAAGGGGAGGGCCCGGTCGCCCAACCCTTGGCGCGACGTTCCGGAGCAACCGGCGGCCTCGTGCCCGCCAGTCCGCCGGCCCTCGTACCCTCCATTCCTCGCATTCAAATGTCCTCCGTCACGCTCTGCATCCCCGCCCGCATCGCCTCCACGCGCCTGCCGCGCAAGGTCCTGCTCGACCTCGGCGGCAAACCCGTCGTCCAACATGTCTGGGAACGGGCCCGGCAGGTCCGCCAGGCGGACCGCGTGGTCCTGCTCACCGACTCCGAGGAGGTCGCGACGGTCGCGCGTGGCTTCGGCGCCGAGGTGCTGATGACCGACCCGGCCTGTCCGTCCGGTACCGCGCGCATGGCGAGCGTCATCGACCGACTGCCCGGCGAGTTCTTCCTCAACGTGCAGGGCGACGAGCCGTTCATCCAGCCCGAGTTGCTCGACGGGCTCATCACCCGCTGGCAGGAGACCCGTTGCCCGCTGGTCACCGCGGTGTCGCGGATCGCCACCGCCGAGCGGCTGCTGGCCCCCAGCGTCGTCAAGGTCGTCCGCGCCGAGAACGGCGAAGCCATCTACTTCTCGCGGAGCCCGATCCCGCACCTGCGCGGCGTCGATCCCGCCGAGTGGGTCACCCGCCGCGACTACTGGGTCCACATCGGCGTCTACGGCTACGACCGCGCGACCCTCGCCGGCTACGCCCAACTCCGGGCCACCGAGCTGGAGGCGACCGAGTCCCTCGAGCAGCTGCGCTTCCTCGCCCACGGCAAGACGTTCCAGACCGTCGTCACCGATTACCACCCCGTCGCCATCGATACCCCCGAGGACCTCGCGGTCGCCCGGGGGATGGTCGGCGGCCGGCCGGGTTGATCCGTCGGTCGGTTGGCCCGTTGGCCGGAAAACCCAACTAAGCTGCTCCGAACGCAGGAACAGTCGCCGCCCTAACCGGCAAGCCGATCGCCAGCCACCGCCCCTTTGCCTCTCTGGCCAACGGGCCCACCGTTCAACCCATCAACTGTCACTTCCTACCATGACCACTCCGCTCCAATCCGCCCGCGCCCTCCTGCAGGCCGAAGCCGCCGCCCTCGGTGAGCTGGCCGCGCGTCTCGACGGCGCCTTCACCCGGGCCGTCGACCTCATCGCCGCGCATCCGGGCAAGGTCGTCCTCTGCGGCGTCGGCAAATCGGGCCTCATCGGCCAGAAGGTCGCCGCCACGCTCTGCAGCACGGGCACGCCGGCGATCTTCCTCCATGCGGCCGACGCGGTGCATGGCGACCTCGGCATCCTGCAGCCCGGCGACCCGGTCATCCTCATCTCCCGCTCGGGGTCGACCGCGGAGCTGGTGCGCCTCTTGCCGGTGCTGCGGGGCTTCAAGTCGCCGCTGATCGCCATCGTGGGTAACCTGCAGTCGCCCCTCGCGGCGCAGGCCGACGTGGTGCTGGACATCGGGGCGCGCCCCGAGGCCGACCCGCTGGGGCTGGTGCCGACCACGAGCGCGTTGCTGACCTTGGCCCTGGGCGACGCCCTCGCCGCGGCGCTCATGACGAAGCGCGGTTTCGGCGCGGCCGATTTCGCCCGCTTCCACCCGGCGGGCCAGCTCGGGCGCAACCTGCTGCTCACGGTGGGCGAGGCGCTGCAGCCGCTGGAGCGCTGCGCCCAGGTCGCCCCGGGGACGTCGCTGCGCGACACCGTGATCGCGATGACGAAGTTCCCGCTCGGGGCGGCCGTCATCCTGCAGCCGGATGGCGCGCTGGCCGGCCTCATCACCGATGGCGACCTGCGCCGGGCGCTCAGCCGCGGCGTCGACCTCAACGCGGCGACGGCGGGCGACATCATGACGCGCGATCCGATCCGCGCGCACGCCGCGATGCCGCTGGGCGAGGCGGCCCGCATCATGGAGGATCGCCCTTCCCAGATCTCGGTGTTGCCGGTGACCGCGCCCGACTCGCCGCGCTGCCTCGGCTTGCTCCGGATCCACGACATCTACCAGGCCGGCCTGGTCTGAGTCCCTTCCCGTGCCGATCGCTGCCTCCACCGACGTCCGCGCCGCCACGGCTTCCCGGGAATGGGCCGTCGGGGCGATCGCCGCGCTCATGCTCATCCTCGCCCCGTGGGGTTGGGGTGGGGTGGTGTTTTGGGTGGTCGCCGGCACGGCCGGACTCGGGGTCTCCGCCGTGATCGCGGCTTGGGGCGGCCGTCGCAGCCAGTTCCTGATGGCCGCCGTCTGGGTCGCCTGGGCCCTCGTCGCCGCGGCGCGGACCGCGGCCGCCTTGCGCGGCAGCGACGAGCCCGGGTTGCTCCCGTTCGTGGCGCCGACCTTCAGCCTCGCCAACGATCCTTGGTGCGAAGCCTTGGCCTTCCCCTTGGCGGCGCTCGTCGGCCAGCTCCTCGCCGGGGTCTGCCTCCGCGAGCCGACCGCCTCCCCGCACGCTTGGCCGAGGCTCCGCCGCTCGGTGCCCTTCTGGGCCGGGCTCGCCTTCGCCGCCTACGTCGCCCTGCAGATGGCGAACGCCTACGGCACGGTGGTCGAGCGCGACCTCTTCTGGCGGATCGTCCCCGAGGCGCATGTGGCATGGTTGCCGGCGGGCCTGTCCTCCCCCTTGCGTTCCGACGTCGCCGACCCCGGCGCGATGAACGGCTGGCGGTTGCTGCTGATCCTCGGCGGCCCCTGGGCGCTCTTCGTCGCGGTGCGCGCCGCGGGCCTGCGCCGGCGCGTGCTCGTGGCCCTCGCCTGGATTTCCGTCGCCACGGCGGCGCTCTTCGCGGTCTGGGGTTACCTCCACCAGCCGAGCTATGGCACGATCCTCGGTTTCGCGATCCCGCGCGAGGCGCAGGTCTTCGGCACGTTCATCAACCGCAACCACGCCGGCGCCTACCTCTACCTCAACGCCGGTTTGGCGCTGGCCCTCGCCTGCTGGCACCTGCGTCGGGCCGGGGACCGCGCGGCCCAGGGTGGCCCGCACTTGGTCGCCGCGTTCGGGGCCGTCGTCCTGGCGTTGTTCGCCGCGCTGACCAACAGCATCGGCGCCGTCATCGTCGTCGGCCTGCTCGGCCTGGTGGTCGCGCCGTTGACCTTGTTCCGCGGCTACCGCGACGATCGGGGCAAGGTGCGTCCGGGGGTGTGGGCGGCCATCCTCGCCACGGTGGCGATCGTCCTCGCGCTCGGCGCGGTCGCCGATTTCGGCAAATTGGCCGACAAGGCGAAGGGGAAGGCGGACCGTTACCTGCAGGCGGGGACCGACGATCGGGCGCCGCTCCGCGCCGCGACGTGGCGCATGGCCCTCGACCGTCCTTGGACGGGCTGGGGCGCCGGTTCCTACCGCTGGGTTTCCCCGGTCTATCAGGCCGACGAAAAGGCGCTGCAGGATGGGCACGGGCGCCTGCGGGTCCGCGCCCTGTACGCCCACCACGATTGGCTGCAGCTCTTCGCGGAAGTCGGCCTCCTCGGCCTGGTGCCGCTGCTGGCCGCCCTTTACTGGCTCGGCCGCAAGCTTCGCGCGGCTTGCCGGACCGGCCATCCGGAGGCCTTACCCCTGGCGGCGCTGTTGTTGCTCTTCGCCCTGCACGCCAGTTTCGACCTGCTCTGCTGGTTCACGCCCTTGCTCACCGTGCTCGCGCTGGTGGTCGCCGCCTTGGCCGCCTTCACCGAGCAGTCCTCCGCCGGCCGCGCCGCCGCGGTCGCGCCCTGACGCCTTCCCTTGCGCCAGCTCATCCAGCATCTCGGTTCCGGCCGGACCGAACTGATCGAGGTCCCGGCTCCCGGCCCGCGCCGCGGTCGCCTGCTGGTGCGG
>Ga0255078_1000116_pt1 | contig 21276 bp, 32 predicted proteins | sample Colum_Atlam_RepA_FD_188462 | JGI IMG/M metagenome (GOLD analysis project Ga0255078, IMG submission 188462) | Freshwater microbial communities from Columbia River, Oregon, United States - Colum_Atlam_RepA_8h | ecosystem: Environmental > Aquatic > Freshwater > River | place: USA: Oregon... | reverse complement strand
GGGGTAGCCGTCTTGGCTAAAAAAACGCCCTGTGATTTATTGCCCTTAGATACGTTACAGCGCTTGCAACAGGCCACAGCGTTATCAAAGCTCATTACTAATTCAGGCGCTTTACTTATAGGTATCACGTGGTCTACTTGGTCTGCATCTGCCCCACAGTAATAACAGGTGTAGCTATCTCTGGCTAATACTTGGTTTCTAAACTTATACCTGTAAGCCCTGTTTAATCTGGGGTCACCGCGTTTAGCCATTAGTACCAACCCCGTTTCTTATGATGAGCTAAGGCTTTACACGCACTACCTTTATAGCGCTTATCTATGTACTTTAGCCCTAAGTCTATCTGTTTATAAGGGTTTGTTTCTTTCATCTTTAACAACTGTGGTATGCCATAGGCTGTAGATTTTGTATTAGTTGCTTTAGGCCGCCAATTACTCTCTTTAGTCCATAACTTCTCTAAACATACAAATTGCTTGTAACTGCCTATCTTTATATGTGCATAGATTTTGTAAGCATCTGTAGCATTTAGATTAGCATTAGCCGAAACATTTTGTGTAAAGATAAAGCCTAATACTAGGCATAGAACTACCCTAAGATTACGCAGCTTGGCTGAGCTATCCGCTAGGGCGGCTCTGCCTGCGCGCAGTAATCGTACTGGGCTAGTCAAGCATTTACTCATATTGTGGATAACATACGCGGGGCTTGGGCGTGTTGTCCACAGGTTTTTAACCCCTGTGGATAACTTTTATTTAACAGGGCCATAATTTGTAGACCTATAAACTTAGTGTAGGCCGGTGGTATTGCCTCTACTAATTCACCCCATAAGGCCCACTCTATGCCCATAGCTTGCCTTGCTTGCTCTATTGTGTCGGCTGTTTTACCGCCGCCCGGTATTTCATCACGCATAGAACCATAAACGCCTACTGGTCTAACCGTGTGATTACATAAACTGCCGGTCAAAGGTAAATTAGACTCAAATAGCCGGTGTCTACGCACAGCTAAACCAAAACTACTACCGCATAACTGCACAGGGTCTAATAACGGCGCGCCTTTTACATTTTCTATAATATACGGTTGACCGCTTTGTAACAACATAGCCCTAACAGGCTCTAATAAATCTAATTTACTTGTACTTTTACCTTGTGCGTTTCTAAGATGCTGCGTAATGCTGTAAGTCTGGCAAGGTGGGCTAGCGTGTATCACATCAAATTGCTGTAAAAAGTCAACATCTAAAGCCATAACGTCACCGCGTTTGTAAGTATAAGGGTATCGCTTGCCGTGTTTTAAGTCTATGCCGGTCACCTGAAAACCTGCTTCCGCATAGCCAGCACTTGCGCCGCCTACACCGCAAAACAGGTCTAGTAACTTAATTGTGTACCTGCCGAGCGTTATTCACATCTACCAACGTTATATCTAGTAGCCCACAGCGTGTGCATTGTAGGCATTTAACGTTTGGTGGCAGGTGGTCAGACACTACGCGCTCTAGCTGTAGCGTTATTGTCTTGCATTGTCTGCATTTAGCCTCTATGTAAAGCATAGTTTCCATAGTCCTAATCTACGCGCTCAGGTCTAAAACAGGTGGCAAAATCGCTAGCTTTTACCTTTACTACTAAATCGGTTTCGTGTGTATCTGCTCTAGTAAATAACACAGGCGGTAGGCGTAACAAGGCCAGAGCAGGCACTAGCAATAGTCCGTCTGTAAACCTGAAACAGACCCGGTGATAGCTTTCTACACCTTGCGTGTACACCGGCACAGCTGCCATAAGCTGTAGTTTGTTATAGTTAAATATGGCTGTTTGTATGCTAGGTGTGTTTAGCCATTTCATCTCCACATCACCTATGTAGCTTTCTCTACCTTGCCCTAGCTTTTTGTTTATGTGGTAGTCGGTAAAGTAAAACGCCGGTGTAGGCGTTAGCGACCACGGTAATACGCTTTCTAAGTAATTAGCTAAGCGCTGTTCACGCCCCCAGTCGGCTTTTACCTGCCTAATTGCTTCCACGGTTAGCCCTCTCTTTATCACTTAACAGCTCATCTGGCACAGGCTCACGCTCTGCTATTGGGTCTAAATTACGCCCTGCCTCTAGCACTACCTCGTTATGGTCATCTGGCATTAACCATTTATCGCCATACTGTTTAGCCCATATCGGCGCGCATTGTTTAGCCTTTACCTTTTCGCTACACATATAGCCGCGATACGGTCTGCCTGTCTTACCTATGCCCTCTAATAAAACCCTATGCCCGTGTGTACATATTGGCGGCTCTGGCATTACCTCTGCCCCTAGCTTGGCTTTTAGGGCACTTATAGACTCAGCGGCGCTAGGTACTGCCCCACCTGCCCCGCGTGTCTGTAATGGCGCTTGGATAGCCTCTACCTTCTCCATATCTTGCCTAGTAGGTCTACCAACACCGCCGGGGCTAAGCAACCCAATAACGCGCCCATAAGCAGAGGTTACGCAATTCTCTACCCAAAAATTAGCATTTACTCCGCGGTCTGACCTAACCTCTAGTGCATAATCTACAGCGCTTGGTTTATCATCTTCATAGTTTTTATAGGCCTCTGCTCTAATTAAGATATAGCCGTTTTTTAGGTCTATGTCCTCTATGTAGGCTACTAATCGCAAGCCCGGGTACTCTGTACGCGCTCTTTTTATGCGCGCGTTTACATCTTCGTAGCCGTCTAAAAAGCTCATTTGTTTACCTCTTTTAACGCCTTAGCTATATTGCGCCCTCTTAAATAGCCGTCACCGTGGCCTTCTCTGTAACCTGTGTGATAGGCGGCCCACATAAACAGCCCTACTATTAGCACAGTAAACGTTATTACTGCTAAATCTATTAACATACAGCCCCTTTGGTTATGGCTGCTAGGTCTACCTGCTAAGTAGCCCTCTCAGCGTGTAAATAAAATTATGACGGTAAGGGCTGACATAGGCAACACGACACGCTAGCGGCTTAGGCGCTCCTCTAAGAGCATTTCATAAATCTTATCTACGCGGTGCTCTATGCGCTCCACACGGCCTCTTAAATTATGGTTGCCGTTATTATCTGGTAGCAGCTCGCTTAGGTAATACTTAACTAGGTGGCGTACTAGCCCAATCCCTACAGCTGCAAGGCTACATATACCTAGCATTACAGCTAATAAGGATTGGGCCTCGCTCACTTTTTAGAGCCTATGCCGTATTGCTTCTCGTTAGGCTGTAACGCCTTAACAATAGGCCCAATAAGACCAGCTATAAAAGCATTAGCTAATACTTTAGGGTCTGTTATGCCTGCTAGGTACAAGGCTGCAACGCTTGCTAAAGCCGCGCGCCCGTAACTATAGGCAGCTGCCTCTAGTTGCTTTCTATTCATTGTGCTACCTGCTCTGCCCCTTGTGTTGCCCCTTGCGATAATTTTAGTATGCGTTTAGCCGCTTTCTCTGCATTGACATTAATCTCAAAGTGCATTTCATCTACTCTACCCCGATAGTTACCGCCCCACGCTAAACGGTATTTTTTAGCTAACGCCTCTATCATAGGTATTTTTGCAGCTTCAAACGTGCCAGCTTTGCCTAGCGGGTGTTTAGTTGCGTTTAGGTCTATAGCTGTACCGCTGCTATGGCAGCTTAGGCGGTCTGTACTGCCGCGTACCATACGGAAAGCATAGCCCCACTCATCTAAAGCGCCTTCATCTATTGGCTCTATTAGCGCGTGGAACTCAGCGGCAAAACCTACAAGCAAAGGTGCTACAGCCTCAGCGCATCTTAATTTAATTTTAGTGCCCGGCACGGGGTAACTCTTTATACCTATTTCTGCCGGGTCTTTACTTGCAGGCCAGCCGTTATAGCTCGTTAGCATCTAGCCAAACCTGCTCTGCCTCGTTCCAATACCAGCCCATACCCTCGGGTCTAGGTGTCGGCGCTTGCCAGTTATGGTCAGCATCTAGTAACCAAGATAGATAAGGCTGTGGCGTTATGAATACATCATTATAAGCATCATAGGTAAAACCAATGCCTGCATATTGCTTGCGTATATTATTATTATATGAAGTGCGTTTGCAAGTTTGACCTCTAAAATTGCCATACCAAGTTTCAGTGTCTAAACCTTCAATTAGTTCAGTTTCATCAATACCTGTAATAACCTCGGTTACTATATTGTTTTCATCTAAAAATGCGTAATGCGCCATTATGTCCAACTCACATTCCCTGTGCCAGCGGTTATTGTGGCGCGCTTATATCCACCACTTGCGGCACTTTCAGTTCCAGTTACTCCAGCGCCAAAAGTTATTGTCCGAGTATCTGCATATCTTAAAATTACTACGCCTGAACCACCCGCTATACCATTTACATTTACAGTAGTTTTATAAGCAGTTCCGCCACCACCGCCTCCAGTATTATCTCCGCCCGCCGTGCCTTGATTATCGGTATTACCAGCACCAGCAGCGCCACCTCCGCCCGAGCCACCGCTTCCAGCAGTTCCGCCGTCGTATGTCGCACCGCCACCACCACCTGCATAAGTAACGGAAGAACCAGTAATAGATGTTGCTACACCATTACCACCAGCACCGCCAGTAGTAGATGTGCCATTACCGCCAGCAACTCCAGCGCCACCTCCGCCGCCAGAACCTAAATTGGGGCTATTACCAGAACCAACTCCACCAGCGAAACCTTGATTTGCTGTTCCTGCGCCACCAGAGGCAGGCGGATTATTCCCACCAGCGCTACCGCCACCAGAGCCTCCAACGCCTCCTGTTCTTTCAGCTTGCGTAGCCGCTTGTGAAGAAGCGCCACCTCCGCCACCTGTGGAAGTTATAGTAGAAAATACAGAGTCCGAACCAACTGTGCCTCTAGGATAAGACCCACCAGAAATTGCACCAGCGCCACCTGCGCCAACTGTCACGGTGTAATTAGTGCCAGTGTTAAGTGATAAAGCACTTTCTAAAGAACCGCCTCCACCTGTTGCAGTTACAGTGCAACGCAAGCCACCAGCTCCACCTCCAGAGCCATAGACAGTTCCACCACCACCACCACCAGCAACAACTAAATAATCAACTGTCAATGCAATTATTCTTGGATAGTTTTGTGAAGCTATAATCCCGATTAAACTCATTAGGCAATATCTCCAACTACCAAAAACGTATTTGATGCCGTACAGATAATGCTAGCTGCGCTGTATCTTGCGCGTAGTTTAGGTGCTGTTGCTGTTGCACCTGTTGAGTTTATAGTTACGCCTGCGCCTTGCGCTAGTGTTACTTGACCTGCGCCAATCTGAGCTATATTTATTACATCACCTGCGCTAAAAACGCTTGGCGGCACAGTTAAAGTTATTGCGCTGGCATTGTTTAGAGTTACTAGCTGATTTAGGTTAGCTGCTAATAGCGTGTATGTAGTGCCTGTTTCTGCATCAAACTCTAGTTTTAATCTGAGTACAGCTGTGCCGCTAGTAACGCCGCCTGATAGCCCTGAGTCTGTGCCTGTAGTAATGCCCTCTATATCACCTGTTGCGCCGCTAGCAACCCAAACGCTACCTGTGTAATACCATAAACTATTATTATCTTTAGTGTATGCAAATTGGCCTTCTTGCGGTGAAGTTATAGCAGAGTTTCTAGCAGCCTCACTAGCAAAAACTAAAATACCTTGCATCAAATAGCCGTTTACGTCCGCGGCTGTTAATACCTCACCTGTAGTAAAAGTCTTAAATCCTAAGCCCGCTGCCATTGTTACCCCCTAATAGGCCAATACGCCGGTGTCTAGCACCCCGTATAGGCTTGAGTCTAGTATAAAGCCGTCTATTATCGGCTCTAGTGTTGTTAGTGTCGTTTTCCAACTGCCGGGCGTAATTGCCATAGATACGCCAAACACTTGCAAAGTCTTAGTTAAAGTAGATGAGCCGGGCTGATTTGTAGTAATAGTTATAGGGTCAAAAAAATCTAGGTCTAGGGCCGCGATTATGCCGGCATTATAGTTATCTGTGTATAAATCTAGGGTAATGGCATCACATCTTATAGAGGTTTCTTTACGGCTAGCTACATAGGCTTGAGCGTAATCTAGGGCCGCGGCATCTGTCTGCATTAATAGATTTTGTTGGTTATAGCTATGTGTAAAGTACTTGGCAATAGAGGCTGCATCTGTAGCTACCTGAGTAGTACCGCCTGTACGCGTAATGCTAGCCGCGTTGTATACCAACGTATCATCTAAGCGCCAAACAGCGTTAAAATAGCCTATAGCCGTGCCGTTATCGTTAAACACGGTAGGTGTACCGCCTATGCTAGCCGTGGTCACGTTTCTATCTTGAAAAACAAATGAGCCTGTAGCATCTACATAAAAAGCCCCGTACTCACTTAGGGTTACTGTGTTAAGGGCTGCAAGGCTAGTGCGCGCTGTGCCGGGGTCTGCCTGCATTGTAGTTAGCCCTGCATCTACGTCACGCATAGAGCTAGGCCAGCCTATCTGGTCTAATATTTGATTAACACGCGTACCGCTTAAATCTCCAGCGGTTGCCCCTGCTACCGTTGCTATCTGTGCATTTTGGGCAAGTCTAAACGCATCTACCGCCGTTATAGTGGTATAAGTAACCTCATCTGCGTTTTTAGGTGTAGTAGTAGTGTAGCTAGTAATAAAACCGCTAAAGATAGGGTAGGTAGTACTAGCGTAAGTAGCTGTTATCTGCACTTTGCGCATAGGGTCTAGCAAGCCATAATAAGGGCCGCTAGTATTTTGTGGGTTAAAATCGCCGTTTTGGTCTACGATACGCATAGTTAGAGTACCTGTTTGGAATTGGTCGGCTTGTGGGTTACGGCCTCTATTGGTTTGTATTGTATCTACTACGTTAGACACATCTACAATTACTGCCGCGCTATCTGCTAGCACGTTTGTATCTAATATGCCTGTATCTAAAATCATAGCTTGAGCAAAGCTAGGCCCGGTACTAAAGTTAATAACAGCGTTTATTACTGGCAGGGTCATAGCCCACCGGTGTAACGCAACGGGTCACCCTTGCGCTCAATAGATAAAATAGCATCTTGCACAGCTTTGTTTACTAAATCCTCACTACCTATAGCCCCTGCGTTTACCGTTACATAATAATTTTGCATAGCTGTATACCTATCAGCCGCTAAATTATTAGTAAGTGTATTTCTAGCGGTAATTTCTTCTAATTGTGCTGTGTAACGGTCTGCCGCTAATTGATTAGTTTCGGCAAAACCTGCCATAATTTGGTCTAACTGTGCTGTTAATCTAGCACTAGAAAGTATATTGGCAGAATTACCTAATGAAGTGCCGGCATATTCACTACCAGCTATAGCTGCTACCGCTTCATCTATTATGTCTTTAATGGGATTAGGACCAGGGCCAGGGCCAGGACCAGGGCCAGGACCAGGACCAGGACCAGGGCCAGGACCAGGACCCGGGCCAGGACCAGGGCCAGGACCAGGGCCAGGACCAGGACCAGGACCAGGACCAGGGCCTACGATAACTGGGTTAAACTTTAGCCCTGCCATTTTTAGCAATAACTCTAAAGCATCTTGCAAGTTTTTTAAGTCTATAAGCGATTTAGGCATAAACTTGTCATAGATTTTTTCTATGTCTTTTAATACAAAGTTTTGTTTTTGCATTACACCTAAAACTTCTAAATCCATATTTAGTTTTTTAGCTAGGCGTTGTACCTCTATCATTGCCAATTCTTTTTCTTTTTCTGTAGTTGCCGCTTGTGCTACAGCTATAGCATCTTCAAGCTCTGCCATAGTCTTTTTTATAGATAGGCGGGTTAGGTCATTAGCTAGCTGTAGTTTTTGCTGGTCTGTAGCGTTAGCCCCTAGTTTGTTTATTTCATCTTGCTTAGCTAGTAGCGCTGCCTGTACCTGTATTTTGTCTAGGTCAAATACATCTATACCTTTTCCAAGTGCTAGGGCAGCTTTGTCTAGTTTGGCTTGTAACTCTTTTTCTTTAGTTGAATTTTTTAACGTGGTTAGATTTTTTGCCTCTATTTTTAAAATTGCGTTACGGGCACGTAGTGCCGCGCTGTTAGCCTTTTCATTTTTACGATTTACCTCACCCTGCGATTTAATAAGACTACGCGCAAATTGTGCTATAGCGCCTTCATCTGTCTCAAAAAACTTTATTAAATCGTTAAAAGTCTGTGAAAAGAAACCTGTAGCTTGACCGGCTGCATAGCCAAACGCATCACCTAAACTTATTACGTCTTTTTGTAAATCCTCTACAGCCGCCCCGCTATTTTCCAAACCTTTTACAAAGCCTGCGCCAAATGCTTCTTTAGCCTGCTCTGTAGCTTCCGATAGCCTAGCCATTTTGCCTGCTAAAGTGTCGGCAGCTTGACTAGATGAGCCCTTAAACTTTTTTGTTATCTCTGTTAAAACCTCATCAAAATCACGCCCTGCTAAATTAGCTGTAGTGTAGCCAATTCTCAAACGTGCTAAAGCGTTTACATCACCTAAATAAGCGCGTTGTAACGCTGTAGTTACTGTCTTTAAATCTGTAGACGTACCAGCGCTTACATCTAAAGCAACGTTTAATAATTTTTGTGCATCTGTAACATTTTGCGTACCTTGTGAAAGGCTAATAAACGCGGCGTTGAGCTCGCCGCCTGCCTTGCCTGTAGCTAGGGCTAACTTGTCTATAAACTGCCCTATAAACGGGGCAGCAAAACCTAAGTTTAATGAGTCTAGCTGCGTGCGTAATTGCGCCGCTTCTTTTTCTGCATCTTGAAATGCTTTTACAGACTCTTTGCCAAAATTGACTATAGCCCTAACGCTAAACGCTGCTAATAAACCTTTAGCTAAGTTTTTTATATTCTTGTCTAATTTAGAGGTAGCTTTACCCGCCTCGTTAAACGCTTTTTTACCTGTAAACTCAGAGGCTATATTTACTACTACTTGTGGGTCTACAGCCATTAGCGTACCTGTGCCATATTTTTATTAAATAAATCTTTAGTTTTTTGTATGCTTTTTAACACAGCTGCATTAGTCTTGCCGCCGTCTTCAGCCCACGCTCTATAAATAGCGCGGCCTTTCATTTTATTAGACTTACGCCCTGCCCCCGTCATATTGTTAGCATCTACTATGCGCCCTGTAGCATCTAGCGCATCTATAAATTGTTTACCAGCGTTAGGGTTTAGGCTTTGTGAGCTATCTTTAGTGTTGCCCTGTGGCCTGCCTTGTGGGTTTTTGCGCCCGCTAGTTTCGTATATTGTGCCGGCAGCGCTGGTATTTACTATGCGCGCTAAAGCTCTAAACCCATTTTTATTAGGCTTGCTAGGGCTAGTTCTATAACCTATGCCTTTTTTAGCAGCGCTTAAATCAAATTTAGGAAACGGCCTATAATTTATTGCCTCACTAGATAAAGGCTTAGACCAGCCGCTTAAAACTGTGCTAGGTATAAAACCTTGTGCTGTTTTAGCAATAGGTTTTAGCAAAGTAGCCATTTCTTTTTGTATGCTTTTTGCTAAATCGGGCTCAAACTTTTTTAGAGCTTTGCGCGCTTCAATAGCGCCTCTTAACTCTGTTGGCATCTTGCACCGCCTTAGCTCTGTCTGTTAAAACCTTTAATATATTCTTAAACATTACATCATCTAAGTCTAATAAATACTGGGGCGCTATGCCTGTCTCTACCGCAATTTGTGCGATTAGATAGCCAAAGCTACCGCGCCCCACTATTCCAAAGGGTCATCATCTAGTACCTCAACTTTAGCTAAGGTTTCTAGAAACTCTGCCCCAAAACTTTTTACTACTTCGCCGCTAGTGCGTAGGCACTCATAAGCTAGCCAGTAAACGTCACTTTGCTTTTCATCATCTCTAAAGGCTTTGTGAAAACCTTTCTTTGCATACAGCTCAAAGGCATACTCAATACGGGGCGTAATCTTATGCTCAGTTACGCTGCCGTCTGCCCTTGTTATTTTTAGTTTTGCCATTGTTGCCCCTTTGTTTTAGTTATGGTGTGGTGTCTACAACAATAGGTGAGTTACAAGTAAATGTAATGCTCTGTGTAGAAATATCGCCAACAGCGCCGTTAATGTCTGTAGTGTTATTAACTAAAACTGTGGTCTGATATTCTGGGTTAGTTGCAGATATATTCGCGCTTGTTTGTTTTAGCGTTAGGGCTTGCGTAGTACCCCAATGCTGTTGCAAAGTCTGTAGTACACTAGATGAGGCAGTATCGTTTAGAAAATCAAGCGTGATAGTGCTGGCCTCTAAACCTTTTACAAACTTATGTGCGGTATCGCCCATAGCTGTAACTTCAAGCTCATCAAAACTACGGTTAATAGTTGCGCTAGTAACGTGGTCAGATAATGCCACGCTTGCGAGCGTAACTACTACGCCGTTAGATAGAAAAATTGCCATTTGTTATGCCTCGTTTTCTGTTGTCGGTGTTTCTGTGTCTTTTACTGTTTTTTGCTTTGTTTCTTTAACCTCTTTAGGCAGTTCTTGGCCTATCTTGATTAGAAACGCTTTATCTTCATCTGTTAGTGCCATTTTAGCTCCAGCTCGTTAGTACGGATATTTGTAAATCACTTGTTAGTAAGTCGCCGCTAGGTAGCGTTAAAACGCTAGGTGCAGTTACAGCGGTAACATTAAATACAATACTGCTAGCGGCTAATAGACCAAACACAGCCACTATCGTATCCTCTATGCCTTGTAAGTTGCCTTCATTAGAAAACATAGGCACGGTCATAATAATTTTGAAGTTAGCCATAGGCGATATAGTCGCTTGCTTATTATTGCTAGGCGTTAAATAAGGGTCTGCCGGGGCTACTACTACGCTGTTAGCTACTATTGTGCTAGGTGGAAAACTAAACGTACTCCAAACAGAGTTATTAGCTAAGGCAGCGGCTATAGTGCTGCGTAGTGTAGTAATCGCGGCTGTCATTATCCCACCATAGCGTTAGGCGATAAGTAAGGCGCTAACAAACCGCGTATAGATGCCATTAAAGTATTACTCATCTTAAACGGGCTAGGGCTGTAACCGTCTACGCTCACGCCGCCGTTTTGTGTGCTAAAACGGCTAGTCCAGATATTCTCAGCTAGCATAAGTGCAGCTGCGTTTATAGCAGGCGTATTAGCGTAGCTAGCGGTCTTTGTATCTTCACCGGTCATAGTGCCGCTAGGTACTACGCGCCTAAAGTTTTGATTACTAGCTGTTTTTGCATATTGTATAAAGCTGTAGCCCTGTGGGTACTGGTAATAGTTAAGCTGTAAATTAAACGCTGGTAAAAGGCTAGTGCTACCAGAGCTAAAAGGTAAAGTGCTAGTAATTGTATAACTGCCGTTAAAAGTAGTGCCAGCCCCGGCTACTGTGACGGTTTGGCCAGTAGTAAATAGGCCGGGGTTGGCTATCATCACGGTAGCTACGTTACTTACTAACGCAGTTCCCACTACCGGTGCAGAGTCAAACCATAGAAAACCATTTATTAAATCTTGCGCCGTCTGGCAGGTGTCCTCTATCCAAGTGTAAGAGTCGTACAAAGTGCCTACACCTAGAGATGCTTTCAATGTAGCGGCGTTAACATAAGTGGCTGGCATATTTGTACCTTTCTTTGTAGGTCTGGTAGAGCCAAAGGGCTAAGGCCCTACCAGACTATTAGTTATTTATTAAGCGATATTTAGGCGGCAGATACCGTAAGGTATCTTGGCAATAGTTGCCATAAAGCCGTAAATAGCTACCTGTACTTGTAGGTTTGATACTACGTTTACGCTCATATAAGCCTGTGGGCTTTCATAAACAGTAAATGCCTCTGGCGCAAGAATAAATGCTGAGTTATCAGCTACGCCAGCGGTCATAAATCTATCTACATAAAGGTCTAGACCTAATACGTTACCGCGTACAGAGTTATTAGCTACCTGTCCAGCTGCGTTAGCAAGTGCTGCCGCGTTTGGCTGGTAAGCGTTGAAAATTGGGCGGCCTGTGGTATCTACTGCACCTAGTAGTAAGTTATAAATACCTGTGCTGCCTACAAAGTTCTGTGCAAAGTAGCCGCTGTTTTTGTAGACGTTAGCTGTACTTTCAGCGGTGTAAGAAATTAAACCTGCCGCTGTAGCTGCTACGCCTGTGCTAGTAAAGCCTGTTGCGTTAATTGCACTAATTACCGCTTGGTCTGTTGCGTTCATATAAGCGTTCTGCATTTGCTGTGTTAATTCAGCAAAAAAGCCCGGATTGTCCGTGCGTTCCAATAGCTCAATGCTGAGGGTGTTCATGCCACTGTACTTTGAGACAGTTCCAGTTAGATATTCTGTAACCATACCTGTATTAGATACAGCGCCGGCCTCTGCCTCAACAGTAACGGTAGGTGCTACACCATTTAGCCCGCCGTTTGAGTCTACAAGTGCAGGCACGTTAATTGTGTTGCCCTTAGGTGGCAAAACTCCACGGCTGCAAGCATCTACAGCGCTGCGTGGAAAACGTGTGTTGCTAATAAACTCTGTTAGATATTGCGTTGGATTAAATGCAGGGTTTGTAGTCCAGCTATCATCTGCAGCTGTTACATATAGCTTGCTTTCATCATTACCTAGAGCAGCTTTAATTTTATGCTCTGTGTATGCGCCCATGCTTGTAATAGGTGTGCGAACTCTTTGTGAGTTAAGCGCACTTGGCTTAATAATTCTGCGGCTGGCCTCTACCGGTTCGGTAACGCCCTCGGCATCTTTTGACTCATAGCTAACGCTCTTTAGCGTTACTGTCGCACCGTCTGGCAAAAATGTTGCCTCTGATGCCATTTCTTCCGGGGCTTTATCCACGGTTTCTCCTGTCGTTTCTGTTGGTTGGTTTTCATCTACTGCGTTTTCTTGTGCAGCAATTTTTAACACGGCAGCGCTTGGAAATGCAGCGCTCTCTACTAGAGATACCTCTTTTAAGGTAGCAGCCGTAACTAGCAGATAATCTTTTTCTTGGCGTGAGTCATCTACCTCTACACCTACGCTGAGCCCGTCCATTAGTTGTTCTTGTGCAAGCAAAATTGCATCACTACCACGCGTGCTAGCGCTTACCTTGAAGCTGCCATAAAGTCCGGTCTTATTACTGGTAACGCTTTGCATACGTCCTACAGGTTTAGAATTATCGTGGCTCATAAGTAGTTTTATCTTGCTTGGCTCTGGCACGGTTATAGAGTTTTCTGCAAAAACTACACGCCCGGCGCTTGTGTTACCTACTTCTCCATACGGTGCAATTTTGCCGCTAATCGTGCGCCTATCGCCGTTATCTACTGCCTCTATGTTGCCGCTAAACGTTAATAGCATTTGTGGGCCTCTCTGTTAGTCCGGTTGGGCTTAGTTCTTCCATACTTTGCGCCTGCTCTAAATCAATTAAACCTAGATTTAGCATTTTTTCTATAGCTTCCAAACGTGACAAAGTATCAGCGCGTAAAAATGTATCATCTAGTGCAAAACGCACCTGATTACCGCGCCTTGTTACATCGTCCATACTTAGCCTATTTTCAATAGCGCTTATAAACGGCTGTAATGAATAAGCTATAAACTCTTTGCGCCCGTCTAATATGTTCTGATATGTCATAGAATTGTTGAGGTCTGCACTAATATAATATGCCGGAACATTCATTAATCTGCTAATTTCTGTTGCTAAATACTGTGAGGCCTCGTTATACATCATTTCTTTCGGTGAATAGCCCACAGTTTGGTAATCTAACGTGCTAGTTAAATAAGCCGTACTGCGTGAGTTACGCGCGGCTTTCCACGCTGCCAGTAGGCCGCTAATTTGTGCCTCTGGTAAATCTGCCCCACTATTCTTAATAAATCCTGTTGCCATAGGTGTAGCAGCTGCAACGCTTGCCGCTTTTTGTATATCTAACGCGGCCTGTATTGTGCGCCCGCCTGTTTCTAATACCCCGGGTAACAAACTTTGAAAAGTTACTAAAGACCCTACGCCGCTATCTGGTACGCGCTGCCCATTTATTGAGTAATAATCTACTTCATCGCCGTAATTATCTGTAGTTACTGTAACGCGGGTATTAGCTACCCACTCAAAACCGCTAGGTCTGCCGTCATCTTCATACAAAGACGTAACGCGCCAATAGGCCACGCCGTATAAAAGTAAACTGTCCACGGTGTAACTTATGGTAACGCTGCGTGGCTGTCTTATGTCCGGTTGGTCTAACCAAACAGGGCTCTGTAATTTACGGCCTGTACTTTTTTGTATTAGCTCTAAATCTATACTTGCAATAACGCCACAGATTAAGTTACGGCATCTACTTACCGCGGGTACTTGCAAGGCTAAGTTTCTATCTATAAATGGTACGCCGTTTGTATTGTATAAACCGCCAAAACTGTAAACGCCCGCGCCGTAAGTTTGTTGCATAATAGGCGGCGATAATTGCGCCTCTACGTCTTTTTTACGCAAGCCTATAGTTTGTAGTAATCCCATTGGGGCATTATTGCCTAAAAGTCAAGTATAGGTACAGAGTTTAGGCTTGGGCGTGTCTAGGCGTATACCTTTGCCTCTGCTACAGGTTGCGCCAATATGTGAATAACCATAGCAAGGCCAATAGGTATATCTACAGGCCCGGCAGACTTACGCCTAACAATACGCCAAGCATCTGGGGTTTGTTTAGCTGCACAGTTAGCCATTTGCTGTATTAGCGCATCTTGTCCGCTATGTCTTAGCCTGTCATTTACTAAAGCATCATACATATCACTACAGGCGGTGTAAAAGGTCTGCCCCGATATATCCCGGGTCTGTACCCCTGCATTTTGTAGCCTTTGAGCAATACTGGCAGTAGTGTATTTGTCGTAGCAGACTAAACGCGGGTAATACAGGTCAGCCCATTTTTTTATAGAGGCTGCTACTACAACTTCATCTACTGCTACCTGTGAGCTGTAGGTTTCTAGTACTGCTAGGCCTATTTTGCCATTAGGTAGCAGCTGGCCCATTACTAGGCTGGCATCTCGGCGGCTAGGGCTAACGTCAAAGGCAAAAACAGTAAGCGGCCCGGGGCTCATCTTTAAGTTTATGTCGCTGCTATCTTCAACAGAACCAAACGGCCACGGGCTTTGCAAGCTATCTATCCATTGGCTAAGGCTCTCTGTCCTAAATTGCTCTGTAGTCTGCACCGTTAGAGCTTCTTGCAAGGTTTCTTCAGTTATTAGTATGCCTAGCGCCGGGTTAGCAGCTGCCCACGCTTTACGGTCATCTAGGGCGCAAAATGGCGGGGCGCTATATTCGTAATAGCCTAAAGACGGCGGCGGGTTACTCTGGCAGCGCTCGCGTAAGTCGTTAAGCGTAGTGCTAAAGGCATCTCCAGCATTACTAGCCATTAGGGTCTGACTATTAGGCCTAGCGCGGGTTACAGGTAGAGCAGCTGCGTAGGCTTCTTGGTCTATCTCTCGTAGCTCATCTATAAATAGAAAGTCAGCGCTAGCACCTCTAGAGCTATCGCGGGTAGCAGCTCTAACATCTAGCCTAGCCCCGCTTTTTAGAATAATGGCCTCGTTACCGTTTGTATAAAGTATTTTTTTTAGTTGCTTCTTTAAGTCGGGGCTATCTTCAATAGCATTAGCTACCTCTCTAAAGGTAGTAAGGGCCATAGACCTAGCAGAGCTTATAACTATGTGATTACGCTCATTAAACAAAAACAGGCCAGCTAATATACGCATACGCGCTAGATGAGTCTTACCATTTTGCCGGGCGCATATTGCTAGGTTTGTACGCCTAATAAATTGTTTATTTTTATCTATTGTAAGCATATCGTTCAAAACAAAGCGTTGCCACGGTAAAAGCGGCAGGCCGATACGCTCTGCAAGCTCTGCAACCTCACCGCCCCTAGTAGGCCCTGATAACAAAACGTTATGCAGGCGCGGTTGCACCAGCCCCCGTAAGGTCTGTTTAGGTTTGGTACTCATTAGCTCAGGTCTGCTCAGGCTGGCCCAAACAAGGCCCGCTTTGTGTCATTACAGCCGTTTTCGGAGAGATACTGCCGCAAAAGACAGGGGGGGTAGCCGTCTTAGCTAAAAAAACACCCTGTGACTTATTGCCTTTTTTTACGTTACAGCGCTTGCAACAGGCCACAGCGTTATCAAAGCTAAGTACTAGCTCTGGGGCTTTACTAACAGGTATCACGTGGTCTACTTGGTCTGCATCTGCCCCACAGTAATAACAGGTGTAGCTATCTCTAGCTAAGACTTGGTTTCTAAACTTATACCTGTAAGCCCTGTTTAATCTAGGGTCACCGCGTTTAGCCATTAATACCAACCCCGTTTCTTATGATGAGCTAAGGCTTTACACGCACTACCTTTATAGCGCTTGTCTATGTATCTTAGGCCTAAGTCTATCTGTTTATAAGGGTTTGTTTCTTTCATCTTTAACAGCTGTGGTATGCCATAAGCTGTAGAGTTTGGGTTTTTAGCTTTAGGCCGCCAATTACTCTCCAGAGTCCACAGCTTCTCAATACACTTAAATTCTTTATATTCACCTATCTTTATATGAGCATATATTTTATAAGCATCTATAGCGTTTATATCAGCCTTTACGGGTAAGGTCTGTAAAGATAGCAAGCCTAAGATTAGGCAGAACTGTAGCCCTAGCTGTCGCAGCGTTCGCAAGCTAGCGCCCTTCGGGGCTTGCGTTCCGCGCATACAGCGTACCCGATAAGTCAAGTGTAAAGCAATATTGTGGATAACTTGAGCGGGGCTTGGGCGTGTTGTCCACAGGTTTTTAGCCCCTGTGGATAACTTAATTGCGTACCTGCCTAGCGTTATCCACATCTACTAACGTTATATCTAGTAGCCCGCACCTAGTGCATTGTAGGCATTTAACGTTAGGTGGTAGGTGGTCAGACACTACGCGCTCTATCTGCAAGGTAGCCGTCTTGCATTGTGTGCATTTAGCCTCTATATAGAGCATAGTTTTTAACCCCATTATCTAATAACTATTGGTGTGAAAAATTGCATATAGTTAGCAAGCTCTAGGCGTACTACTAGCTTTGTTACATCTTCACGGACAAAGTGATTATGTACAATAGGCCTAAATGGCTGTAAGGCCTCTACAGGCACTATAAATAGGCCGTCTGTAAACCTAAAGACTAGCCGGTGATAGGCGCTTTCTAAGTCTTTAAACAGCGGCAATATGCTCATTTGTTGCAACTTTGTATAGGCTACAAAGGTAGGCTGTGTGTAAGAATAGTTACACCATAAAACCTCTAAATCACCTATGTAGCTTTCAAAGCCGTTACCCTGTTTTTCGTTTATGTGGAAATCAGTAAAATAGTACTTAGGCGTAGCCGTCAAAACCCACGGGTAAACCGTCGTTAGATAATTAGCTACCTTTGCTTCACGCTCTAAACCTAACTCTGTCTGTCTAATTGGTTGCACGGTTAGCCCTCTCTGTATCGCTTAATAGCTCATCCGGAACAGGCTCACGCTCTGCTATCGGGTCTAGGTTACGTCCTGCCTCTAGCACTACCTCGTTATGGTCATCTGGCATTAACCATTTATCGCCATACTGTTTAGCCCATATTGGCGTGCATTGTTTAGCTTTTACCTTATCGCTACACATATAGCCCCTGTATGGCCTGCCTGTCTTACCTATGCCCTCTAGTAAAACCCTATGCCCGTGTGTACATATTGGCGGCTCTGGCATTGTCTCTGCCCCTAGCTTGGCTTTTAGGGCGCTTATTGACTTAGCGGCGCTAGGTACTGCCCCACCTGCTCCGCGTGTCTGTAATGGCGTTTGGATAGCCTCTACTTTCTCCATATCTTGCCTAGTAGGCCTACCAACACCGCCGGGGCTAAGCAACCCAATAACGCGCCCATAAGCAGACGTTACGCAATTCTCTACCCAGAAATTAGCATTTACGCCGCGGTCTGACCTAACCTCTAGCGCATAATCTACAGCGCTTGGTTTTTCATCTTCATAGTTTTTATAAGCCTCAGCTCTAACTAAGATATAGCCGTTTTTTAGGTCTATGTCCTCTATGTAAGCTACTAATCGCAAACCCGGGTACTCTGTACGCGCTCTTTTTATGCGCGCGTTTACATCTTCGTAGCCGTCTAAAAAGCTCATTTGTTTACCTCTTTAAGCGCCTTAGCTATATTGCGCCCTCTTAAATAGCCGTCACCGTGGCCCTCGCGGTATCCAGTACGATAAGCGCCAAGCATAAATAGCCCTACGATTAGTACAGTTAATGTAATTACTGCTAAATCAGCTAACATAAATCACCCTTTGTTAAGGCTGATAAAACTACTACACTAAGTAGCCCTCTCAGCGTGTAGTAAAAGTATGACCTATACCTAAGACATATTGCTAGCTTTCTAGCGGCGTGTCTTTCTTTGTGTCTTTATCAGCCTTAGATTTAAGCCCATTACCAGCAAGTACCCCGCCTAGAGCGCCTGTTAAAAATATAGCTAGGGTCTGTAACAGCTGTATAAAGTCCCTATCGTTAGGCGCTTGCGCCCCTATGGGTTGTGTTACAAAGACTAGGGCATATACCGCGCCTGTAGTTATAGTTAAAAAGGTTACAGCTAACACCGCGCCTATGAAAAAGATTAGCCGGGCGTGTATGTCCTCGGGCGTTAATTTTGTACGTTCTCTACTCATTAGCATTAATTAAGTCCTCTGTACATACGCCCGTTGCTCTGCATTGAGGCGGGTTACACTCTGGCTTTTCCCAGTTTTCATAGTTTTGGCACGGATACCTAACCCAGCCGTCATAGCCACACCCTGCTAAGAGCATTGTAAGTACCATAGCCCCTAGCAGGGCTCGCACTACTTAGCGCCTACGCCGTATTGCTTCTCGTTGGGCTGTACTGCCTTTACTAACGGCCCAATTAACCCGGCGATAAAGGCGTTAGCCAATACTTTAGGGTCTGTAATGCCAGACATATAAAGAGCTGCAACGCTTGCTAGCGCGGCGCGCCCATAGCTGTATAACGCTGCCTCTATTTGTTTTTTATTCATTTACCTAACCTGCTCTGCCCCTTAGTCGGTTAGCCCTTTGCTTAACTTTAGTATGCGCTTAGCCGCTTTCTCTGCATTTATGCTAACCTCAAAGTGCATTTCATCTTTACGGTTACGGTAATCCCCGCCCCACGTTAGGCCATACTTTTTTGCTAGCGCTCTAATCATAGGTACTTTTTCGGCTGGAAACGTGCCCACAGCTGCTAGCGGGTGTTTAGTTGCGTTTAGGTCTATAGCTGTACCGCTGCTATGGCAGCTAAGGCGGTCTGTACTGCCGCGCACCATACGGAAAGCATAGCCCCACTCATCTAAAGCGCCTTCATCTATTGGCTCTATTAGCGCGTGGAACTCAGCGGCAAAACCTACTAGCAAAGGTGCTACAGCCTCAGCGCATCTAAGTTTTCTATTAGTGCCGGGTACTGCATAACTCTTTATGCCAATTTCTGCCGGGTCTTTACTGGCAGGCCAACCGTTATAACTTGTTAGCATAATAATTTATGTAGGCACTTTCTTGAGGAATTGTGCTACAGGCCTAGGGCTTCCAAGTCAGAAACTGTTAGGCCAAGCGCGGCTAGTTTAGCCTGTGCTACTGCCTTCGCTTCTGCCTTTGCTTCGGCTTCGGCTATCTGTGCTGCTTGATAAGCAAGCCAACCTGCTTCAATTTCTGCTTCGGTTGGCTCTGTTTGATTAGAGTCTAACCATTCCAACTCCATTTCGCGGATGACAAATTCCGAAAGTGGTCTAATGTGAAAAATCGCTTTAACTTTTTCATCTTGTGTCATTATGCACCTATTTCCATAAGAGTTATTGACGAGGGGTTATTGCTGCGTTGGAAAGTAGCACTTCCGCCTACTTGTTCCATTTCAAATTGCAATTTGTAAGTTGTCGCGCTTGTTGTCGCTGGACTGTCTAAAAAATTGAAACAAAAGTTTTGACTAAGTTCAACGCCCGAAACAATCATTCCGCCAACACCTGCCTCGTTGCTGCGGTCATAAATTGTGGTTGCACCTCTTTTTAGTGCTGCGCCTGTGAATATATTTGCATTTCCCGCTCTCGCAATTAAAACATAAGCGTCTATTAAAACCAAGATTTTTGATGTGTTTAGTGTTGGCGTTATTGTTGCACTAATATTTGTATCAGTTAAAGAGGTTGCTGTTATGGCAACTGCAGTTGTAGTTACTGATTGAACTACTTGCAAAAGTTTGCCACCACCACTAGCAGGCGTTGCAAATTTTAGCCCTGTTGCCTCACCGCTATCCGCTGTTAAGACTTGACCATTAGTACCTACAGCTAAACGGCTAAACGCATCTGCACCCGTGCCAACTACTAAATCACCTTTAGCATCTATAGCAGTAGCCATAGAGTTAGTAATAGTTACTGTGCCGCTAGTGCCACCGCCGCTAATACCTGTACCAGCTGTAACGCCCTCTATATCACCTGTTGCGCCGCTAGCTGCCCACGCGCTACCTGTGTAATACCATAAGCTGTTAGTATCTTTAGTAAATGCAAATTGCCCTTCTTGTGGGCTAGTTATGGCGCTGTTACGCGCTGCCTCTGTAGCAAAAACTAATACGCCTTGCATTAAATAGCCGTTTACGTCCGCGGCTGTTAATACCTCACCTGTAGTAAAGGTCTTAAATCCTAAGCCCGCTGCCATTGTTACCCCCTTAGTAGGCTAAAACGCCTGTATCTAGCAGGCCGTATATAGCAGAGTCTAGTATAAAGCCGTCTATTATTGGCTCAAGCGTGGTCAAAACGACACGCCAACTGCCGGGCGTAATTGCCATAGCTACGCCAAACACCTGCAAAGTCTTAGTTAAAGTAGATGAGCCCGGTTGGTTTGTAGTGATAGTTATAGGGTCAAAAAAATCTAACTCTAGGGCGGCGATTATGCCGGCATTATAGTTATCTGTGTATAAATCTAGGGTAATGGCATCACATCTTATAGAGGTTTCTTTACGGCTAGCTACATAGGCTTGAGCGTAATCTAGGGCTACCGCGTCTGTCTGCATTAGTAGATTTTGTTGGTTATAGCTATGTGTAAAGTACTTGGCAATAGAGGCTGCATCTGTAGCTACCTGCGTAGTACCGCCTGTACGGGTAATGCTAGCCGCGTTAAATACCAACGTATCATCTAAGCGCCAAACAGCGTTAAAATAGCCTATAGCCGTGCCGTTATCGTTAAAGACGGTAGGTGTGCCGCCTATGCTAGCCGTGGTCACGTTTCTATCTTGAAAGACAAACGAGCCTGTAGCATCTACATAGAAAGCCCCGTACTCACTTAGGGTTACTGTGTTAAGGGCTGCAAGGCTAGTGCGCGCTGTGCCGGGGTCTGCCTGCATTGTAGTTAGCCCTGCATCTACGTCACGCATAGAGCTAGGCCAGCCTATCT
>Ga0255078_1000115_pt1 | contig 21320 bp, 18 predicted proteins | sample Colum_Atlam_RepA_FD_188462 | JGI IMG/M metagenome (GOLD analysis project Ga0255078, IMG submission 188462) | Freshwater microbial communities from Columbia River, Oregon, United States - Colum_Atlam_RepA_8h | ecosystem: Environmental > Aquatic > Freshwater > River | place: USA: Oregon... | reverse complement strand
ATCTGGACGCTCCTTAAATGAAATTCCAAAAAGTTTGTTGGCGGCAAAAAAGATTCCATTCTTTAATACTGATTCCAGTTCAAAGTATGGACGCATCTTGGTTGTATCAATGTTGTATTTTTCAAGACGAACTTGCTCGGTATAGAAGCCCCAGTCCCAACTTTCAATATCAGAACCTGCTGATTTCTTAAGATCTTCTGCTTCCGCCTTGGCATTTCGCACAGCAGCAGGTGCGATCTTTCGAAGCATGGCATGGACGTTGTCTGGATGCTCTGCAGTTTGCACGGCGATTACATGCTCTGCGTGTGTATTTTTACCAAATAGCTTTGCACGCTCTGCGCGTAACTTAACTACCTTCAGAATGACAGGCTTGTTGTCATTTTCGTTAGCGCGATTACCTTTTAGAAGAGAATCTTGCATAATTTTCTTTCGAAGGGCGCGATTAGTTAGAGAATCAAGGACTGGATTTCCAGAGAAATTCACCATACCGATAAGCCACTTACCTTCATGACCACGATCCTTGGCGGCAGCTGCAGCTGATGCAATTTCATTCTCACTCAAACCATCAAGCTCTTCGATAGTGTCAACTAAAACAGCTAAGTCATTGGTGTCAGCTAAAACATTTTTAGAAAACTGTGTTTCTAGCTTTGAGAGTTCTTCATTGAGCTCTTTCAGGCGATCGCGCTCTGATTCGGATAAATGCGCTCCGGCATGGATGAGATCTTTGTAGTAGCGCTCAAGTAGCCAAGCATCTTCAGTGTTCAGGCCAATAGATTCACGGTTGTCATATAGAGATTTAATGCGAGCATAGAGAGCGGGATTTAGATTGATTGCATCCTGATGAGCGGCAAGCTTGGGTGCCATCTCTTCTTCGATTTTATCCATTGCATCGTTGGTATCACTCGATGATTTATTAAAGAAAACCAAAAGCGTGCGCATTAGCATCTGCCCACTTTTTTCCAATGCAACAATGGTGTTCTCAAAAGTAGCAGCACCTGGTGTGTCCAGAATTGCTTGTACTTCTGCTAACTGTTGCGTGCAGCCTTCATAGAAGGCAGGAAGGTAGTGCTCCTCTTTTATGAGTGCAAAAGGTGGCAACTCAAAATCAAGGGCGCTTCTTTGGGCAAATGGATTCGCGTTTGTCATGTCGCAAACCCTATCGAGAATTTCTAGTTAACGAGGACGGCGGCGACGCTGACTTGAGTTCGGACGAGGGCGCTTATTGCCACCACTACGCACTGACTTTTCAACGATTGGCTGGATGTATGGAACACCAGAAGGCTCCTGTGCTCCAGTGATCTTCATTAACTCAGTACTCAATGGGGTGACACCAACAAATTTTGGAGTAACGCCAGCACGAGAAGTAAGTCCACCAATTGATTTCTGCTGCTTAGTTGTAGCAATTGTTACAACAGTTCCAGCTTCACCGGCGCGGGCTGTACGGCCTGCGCGGTGTAGATAATCCTTGTGATCTGTAGGTGCATCAACGTGCACAACAAGTGAGATTCCATCAACGTGGATACCGCGTGCAGCAACATCTGTTGCTACAAGGGCCGCGTTAGCTGAATCCTTGAAGAGTGCAAGTGTGCGAGTACGAACAGCTTGTGACTTACCACCGTGCAAAGCACCAACTGCAACACCTGCATGAGCAAGTTTGTCAGCTAAGCGATCGGCGCCGCGTTGAGTTTTAACGAACATAATCGTCTTACCGTTACGTGCAGCGATTTGATTTGTAATGTCATCTTTATCGCCTGGGTTCATAACAAGAACAAAGTGCTCCATAGTTGAAACAGAGGCACGGTCATTTTGTAGTGAGTGAGTCTTTGGGTTCTTCAAGTACTGACGAACCAATGAATCAACACCACGGTCAAGAGTTGCTGAGAACAACAAACGCTGTCCATCGAGCTTTGCTTGATCCAAGATTTCTTTCACTACTGGCAAGAAGCCCATGTCAGCCATTTGATCGGCTTCATCAAGAACAGTGATCTGTAAGTGATCAAGTTGAACTTCGCCCTTATTAAGAAGATCAATTAAACGTCCAGGAGTTGCAACCAAGATTGCTGTGCCACGACGCATTGCAGTGATCTGCTTTGCATATGACATTCCACCGGCAACAACAACTGATTCGTGACCAATTGAGCGCGCTAGTGGCATTAATACTTCATCAATTTGCTGAGCAAGCTCACGCGTTGGTGTTAACACCAATGCAAGAGGCTTGTGTGGCTTTGCAACCTTGCCGTTGAGGTTATTTAGAAGTGCTAAACCAAATGCAAGAGTCTTACCTGAACCTGTTTGTCCACGGCCCAAAATGTCATGGCCAGCAAGTGCATCTGGCAATGTTGCAATCTGGATTGGGAATGGATGCATGATTCCTTGCTTTGCAAGGGCATTTACTAATGGAGCTGCAATTCCAAGATCACTGAAAGTCGTTGTGATTTCAGTGAGTGGAGTCGCATCAACCAAGTTGGCATCAGCTAAATTTGTTGAGATGTAGTTATCGTCTGCGCCGAAATCAATGGCAGCGTTGGTGTGAGTCTTTGATGAACGCTTGAAATCATCACGAGCATAGGCAGGTGAATCATTGCGGCGGTCACGAACTGGACGCTCAGCACGAAAGTTAGCTGCGCGAGTATCAGGTGCTTCGCTGCGCTTCTTTGGACGTGTTGGATCAAACTTTTCTACCTTACGTGGAACAAAGTTTGGACGGCCATCATCGTTGCGTGAGACCTTTGCTTTGGCAGCATCACGGCGATTTGTTGGACGTGTATCTGAAGCTTTGTACTCACTCTTTTTGAACTCTGGCTTCTTATATTCAGACTTCTTATTTTCTGGCTTTACAAACTCTTTTTTCTTATCAAAGGCACGCTTAGTGCGATCATCGCGCTGTGCTACAAACTTCTTAGCGCGACTTTCTGGGCGCTGTGATTGTTCAATGCGTGCTGCGCGCTCTTCTGGAGCCTCCACTGGACGTGGCTTTGAGGCTGTCTTTTCTTGGAAACGCTTTGCACGAAGCTTTGAGCGATCAGTTAAGCGCTCTTGCTTCTTTGACTGTGTTGTTGAATCAACATCTGAATAACGACGAGTTGATGCAGGCTTACCTGTTTTAGAAGTAGTTGCTGCACTCTTGCGTGCATTCTTTTGTGCAGTTGTGTGGCGGGCTTTTGGATCAGCTGCTTTAAATGCAGCTTTCTTTGCGCGCTTAGGCTTACCAACTGATGCTGCGCGACGGGCTTTTCCGGGCGCTGAAGTACGAGGTGTTAATGACATAGAAATAGATACCAATCGAGACGACAAGCGCGTCTCGGGTGTGATCGGCGCTTAGTGGCCGTCAGGGTGGTGATAAGACTCGCATGTAGCGCTACAGGTGCAGCGCTTGGGGGAAGTTCTTTGATGCGGTTGCATCAACGGGTTAATTCTACCGTGGATTATTGCTTCCAATTACCAGTACGGATGCAGGCAGATGTGCGTATTTTCTGGACGCAGCTATTGGCTCGCAGCGCATAAAGATCTTTAGACGAGGTTAAATCCCACAGGCAGTTCTAGGCGATGAGATTTCAAAAGCCCTTGATCTTTAAGGATTACCTTTGTGTCATTGTCAGCAACAATTATTCCACCAGAGAGAATTACGGATCGCTCGCATAGTTCGAAGGCATATGGCAGGTCATGGGTGACCATCACAATTGTGATATCCAGAGATCTCAAAATATCTGCCAATTCACGTCTACTAGCCGGGTCTAAATTAGAAGAGGGTTCATCCAGGATCAATATCTCTGGCTTCATTGCTAGAACCGTGGCAACTGCAACTCTGCGCCGTTGACCGAAAGATAGGTGGTGTGGGGGACGATCTTTAAACTCAGACATTCCAACTAATTCAAGTGCCTCATCAACAACTTTGCTGAGTTCTGCATCACGCAAGCCCATGTTGTATGGACCGAAAGCGACATCTTCACCGACCGTTGGCATGAATAGCTGGTCATCTGGATCTTGAAAAACAATTCCGACTTTTGAGCGGATCTGCTTAATTGATTCTTTGTTTTTTGAATCAACTAATTGTCCTGCCACATGAATTGAGCCATGAGATGTTGGGTGAATCCCATTCATATGCATGACGAGAGTAGTTTTACCAGCGCCATTTGGCCCAAGAAGTGCAACACGTTCTCCCTTTTGAATGGAGAGGTTCACACCATAAAGAGCTTGATTGCCATCAGGATAAGCAAAGGCAAGCTCTTTAATTTCTAGGCTTGGCATGTTCATTAGATTTTTCCAATCAGTAATTGAATAACAAAAATTGCTACAGCAACAAGTGGATACATCATTGCCTTAATCCAAACCGTGGTTGTGTGTTTGGCCTGCTCTTCATGAGGCAGAACTCCCTCATATCCACGAGACAACATAGAAAGGTGGACTCTTTCTCCTCGTTCATATGAGCGAATGAATAATGCTCCAGCAGCCGTGGCCAAAACTTTCCAGTGCTTGACTCCTGTTGCTTCAAAACCACGTGATTCACGTGCAACCTTCATGCGCTCCATTTCATCGTTTACAACATTGACATAGCGCAACATGAAAGATGCTATCTGCACCATAAGAATAGGAAGCCGTAAGCGCTCAAGACCCCGAAGAATTTCTCGGGCTGTTGTTGATGTGGACAAAATGATTGCAGTCATTACTCCAAGAGTTCCTTTAGCAACGATTCCAGAACCGGCAATTACACCTTCTCGGTAAAGATCAAAAGGACCAACTTGGATCTTCTCTCCAGATCCGAAGAATGGCATCAATACTGCGAAGAAAATAAAAGGAATTTCAATTAAAGCGCGCTTGAAAAGTAGTGGGAAGGGAATCTTTGCAATGGAGACCACCGTTAGTATCCACAGGAAGTAAGCGATAAATGCCCCCCATTGGGTAATAGGGGTAGAGACAACAACCAAAATAAATGCAATGGCAGCAATGATTTTCAGGTGAGATGGAAGAGAGTGAACTAAAGAGTGGCGGTGTAGGTAGAGCCGTTCACCCACATCATGACCGTGGTGATGGTTCTCCTGCTCGATTCTAATTTGTACTCTTTTTTGGTTTACGTGCAAGCAGTCTAAATCCAACGCCAGCAACAATTGCAGTGCCGACTACACCGATAACGCCAGCAACCCCCACTGATGCGCGCTCATTTTCAATTCCCTTAACTCCGTAATCTGCCAGAGTTCCCTTTGAATTGGTGTGCTCTTTAGCTGTTTGAATAAAGCCAATGTCCTCGGCAACTTTTTCTAAACCGTCTGGAGAAGATGAGGCATAAAAAGAGATAACGCCTGCAAGAAATAGAGAAACGACTAACCCAGAGAGATAAAACTTTCGATTAGTTAGCACTTCGGATCTCCAACTTCTGAACATTGTTCTTCCATCCATAAACCAAATCACTTCTACTTGCTAAAACCGCACTAACTGTTAAGCCGGTAATAATGGCTTCGCCAATACCAATCAAGGTGTGTGTTCCAACCATTGCACCTAAAACAGTGGATACCGAAAAAGTTGCCGTGGCGCCCATTGCATATTGGATAGTGAATCCAACGGCCGCTGCTGGAACTGATAACAATCCACCAATTGCTGCAGCTAAAGAGATTGAAGATTTATTCTTTGGCAAAATCTTGCGCAGTACTAGGAAGATTCCATAGCCAGCCCACACGCCAATTACTCCCATATTGAAAACATTCAACCCAATTGCGGTTAATCCGCCATCAGCAAATAAGAACCCCTGCATAATCAGCACAACAGCTAATGCCAATGTTGCAGCCCACGGCCCCACCAAAACGGCGGCAAGTGCGCCTCCGAGCAAGTGACCACTTGTTCCTGCAGCAACCGGGAAGTTGAGCATTTGAACAGCAAAGATAAAGACAGCGGTTAATCCGGCAAGAGGCGCAGTTTTTTCATCAAGCTGGGTGCGAGCACCTTTGAGCGCAGTTGCGACTCCAGCGGCAGCCAAGCCTGCAAAGATCGCTGATGTCTGAACATCAATAAAGCCATCAGGAATATGCATGCTCAGATTTTAACCTAGATGCAAACGATTCGCATCTGGAGAATTCCAGCCCGCGGGCTATTCCTGGCCCAACTGCGGGAGCTCCCTATTTGAAACGAGTTTAAGGTTGGCGGATGCGCGTGAAGTTGGTTTGCCTCCTTGTCCTAGGGCTTATGGCACCCGTTTCTGCGCCAGCGCAAGAATGCAACTGGCAAGTCGGTTGGGTTAAAGCGGAGAATGCAAAGGTTGGAAAGAAAAACTGGGACTCAGATGTCGTGATGCGCTTTAGCGCAGATTTTACACGGCGCAAAGAAGTGCCACGGGTTGAGGGCTATTTTGATCAGACAAGTATTGGTTGCGGGCAGAGTGCAACGTTAACAATTGTTGGTGCAAAATCTGCAGATGTTTCGCTTTATCGCATTGGGCACTACAAAGGAGCTGGCGCTCGCTTAGTTAAGAGCATTAAATCTGCCACAAAAATTACTGCCACACAATCAACTCCTCCTGGCCAGTACTTAGTGAAGTTAAAATCTACTGGCTACCGATCCACTTTTGTTCCGCTTATGATTACAGGGCAAGTAAGCAGCAACGTAACTTTTGTTTCATCAGTCTTAACATGGCAGGCATATAACCATTGGGGTGGAGAGTCTTTATATAAAGGTGCTGACGGAGAAAGGGAAACAAGAGCAACATCTGTTTCACTTGATCGTCCCTATGACGGCGATGGTGCTGGACAATTTAGGTATATGGAACAACCTCTTGTTCAGTTAATGGAACAACTCGGTTTGGATGTTAACTACTTAACAGATGTTGATTTAGATCGAGCACCTGAAATTAACTCTGCCTCAATTGTTCTTGGTGGACACAGTGAATATTGGACACAGTCAATGCGAGATGTGATTGAAAGAGAAATCAACGAGGGTACAAACCTTTTTGTCTTTGGTGGCAATACTGCCTATGCAAAAACACAGCTCATCGGGCGAATAATGAATGAAAGAATTCCTTATCGAGACATTAATCAACCGGAATCACTATTTATGGGTTCACAGTTTTTTGCACTGGGAATTCGTAAAGATTTGGAAGTGCAAGCAGCGAGTAGTTGGCCATTTGATGTTCTCGGTAAAGAGGGCAAAATCAATGGTATTTATGGCTACGAAGCCGACACAGCAATGGGAACAAGAGGTCCTGGCGTTGAGGTTTTAGCGCGGGCAAGTATCAGTCCAACAGAGAAGGGCTTTGTTGCAATGAGCACCTACTACGCGGCTCCTAGTGGTGCAGGAGTATTGAATATGGGCACAAATGCCTGGGTTTGTGCGATGGTCAATCGCTGCCCGTGGGGCCACAGCTTTGATGCAAAGAGCATGCAACAAATTCGACAAGTGACCAGTGCGATCATTGCGCAAGCCGGGCGAGAAAAGATCGGGAATTGGCGTGTGCCACATATCGATATTCCCACTCGTCCCTAAGAGTTAGCGTATAGAGTCTTACTCGTGAGTGAAGATGACGATATGGAAGAACTCATCACCGAGGAAATGCTTTGGGATCGTATTCCTGAAGTAGATGGCGAAGAACGTGCCAGCACATATTATGAATTAAGTGCTCGAATTTATGCACGTGGGCAATATGACGAAGCTTTAGCGTTAGCAGAAACAGCACGCGATATTTACTCAACACTTGGAGACAGTGCGCCAAGTGAAGGATTAGCTCAGGCCTATTCTGCAATTGGTTATAACTTGAATCAGTTAAAGCGCATGGATGAGGCTGCAACTGCAATGAGTAAAGCAGTTGAGATTTTGCGTGAGAATAAATCTCCTATTGCATTAGAGCTTGCATGCACATTAGGTGAGTGGTGGTACACCTCTAAGCAGTATGACAAAGTTGTTCAAACAATGAATGAGTGTGCACAAGAACATTTAGTTGATGGAAATGAAATTGGCGCAGCAAATGACCTACATCTCATTGGATGTGCTGAACGCGAACTCAAGAACTATGAAAAATCAATTGACGCTTTCAAAGAGGCTCGCGCACTATTTAAGCGAAACAAAGAAGTAATTCACGTTGCCAGATGCGATCAAAAAATTGCGTCATGTTTAATTGAGTTGGGTGAGGGCGAATTAGCCCTTGAAACCGCTCGCCGAGCAGTAGATGTCTTTGAAACTGGGCATGACCACCGTCGCGAGAATTTCGCTCAATTTGAATATGGCAAAGCACAAATTTTGTTGGAGAAGTTCGACGATGCATTAGCCACTCTGGAGCAAGTGCTCTCAGTAGTGAGTGAAGATGAGCCTAAAGACTTCGAATTTATTGTTGATCTTGAGACAAGAATTGCGAAGATTATTCGCATGCAAGGTCGCACTGATGAAGCTGATGAGATTGAACGTCGCCTGAAGTCGGTGCAGGAAACGCTAAATGAAGAGCCGCAGGCTTGATCCAACACCTTAAAAACCTGACCGAAATCCGTATAACGATGGTTTGTATGGGAAATATCTGTCGCTCACCTATGGCTGCAGCGGTTTTATCAAATCGCACCGCTGATTGGATTAAACCCAAGATCATCGTTGATAGCTCTGGAACGAGCGCTTTTCATATTGGTCAAGGCGCGCATCCAACTTCGCAAAAAACTTGGGAAAAAGCTGGCTACATCTACACACACTCTGCGCGGAGTTTTAAGTCAAATGATTTCTTTGAAGCAGATTTAATTTTGGTAATGGATTCAAACAACTTTAGAAATGTTATTAAACTTGCACCCGATGAACAATCCCGAAACAAAGTTTTCTATTTACGTTCCTTTGATCCAGAACTCTCGTCAATAGATCCTGCCTCAGCGCGGTTTACCGAATTAGAAGTTCCCGATCCCTATAACCAATCTGCTGAAGCCTACGAAGAGACTTTAATTATGATTGAGCACGCCGTAGATGGCTTGTTGCAAGAACTATCGCACCAATGAGTGCACCAATAGCAGCGATTATCAAAGGCCACTGAATTTCGCCTTTACTCCACATCGCACCGCCCCAAATACCTGCACCAAGTACTGCAAAGTTCATTGATGCTTGGTAAACACCTTGTGCGCGACCACGATGGGCTACTTCACTCAGTCCAGCAATCCAAGCTTTACCAACTCCATCAGTAAGTGCTGGAAACAATCCGTAGAGCGCTAGTGCAATTAAGGCCACGGTGTGATTTTGTGTGAACCCTAGAGTCGCGTAGGCGGCAGCAAAAGCGACTAAGCCAACTGCGTAAACACTTCTAGGTGAGTATTTATCTGCAATAGCTCCACCTGGAAAAGCTGCCAAAACAGTTACTGCGCTATAGAGCATGTATGCAAGGACGACGCCTTGAGTTGAGAATCCAATGTCATGTAAGCGCAGAAGCAAAAGCACATCTGGAATATTTGTGAGTTGAATCAACACCAAGAGCGAAATTGATTTTTTGAGTGGTGCCGGTAGCGGTGGGTGCTTTTTCTTTACTTTAACTTCAGCTTTTTTCGGTTTTACAAAGTTTTCCTTAATGAACAAAGTAAGTAATCCAGAGACAATCGCTGGTATTAAAGCCCACATTGCAACTGCTCGTACATCACCATCGAGCATTGCCAAACCGATAAGTGCAATACCGGGCCCTATAACTGCTCCAATATTGTCTCCGGTGCGGTGAAAGCCAAAAGCTTTACCAAGATGGGCTTTATCAACTGAATCAGCGATAAGTGCATCACGTGGAGCACTGCGCATTCCTTTACCAATACGGTCTGTAACACGGCCAAGAAAAACAAGTGGCCACGATGTTGCAACAACTACTAACACTTTACCAACACCAGCCAATGTATATCCAGAGACAACAAAAGGCTTGCGCCCTAAGCGATCACTAGATTTGCCACTAATCAACTTAGCAAAACCTGCCGCAGCTTCGGCGCACCCTTCGATTAAACCCAATGCCAAAGGAGCTGCGCCGATAACACCTGTGAGCAAAATAGGAAGTAGGGGATAGAGAAGTTCACTTGCGGCATCCTGTGCAAGTGAAACCATTGTGAGAAGAATTAAATTACGTGTGAGCCAGATTCTCTTCATCGCGGCAAATGCTTTAACGCCCAGTGATACATAGCTATTGCCCCAGCAGCAGAGGCGTTCATAGAGCGCGTTGAACCGTATTGATTGATTTCATAGAGCACTTCGCAAACTGCAATTCCTTCATCGGACATTCCCGCGCCTTCTTGGCCAAACAGAAGCACGCATTTTTCGGGAAGTTGCGCCGATTCCAACTGTTTTGATCCAGGGACATTATCTATCCCAATGATTGGCAATTGGTTTTCTTTACACCACAGTGCAAAGTCTTCAACAGTTGGATGGTGGTGCACAGTTAAATACCTGTCTGTAACCATCGCGCCGCGCTTGTTCCAGTCGCGCTTACCCACAATGTGAACACCAGAGACATTGAATGCATTTGCTGTTCTGACAATTGAACCAATATTCAAATCATGTTGCCAATTTTCAATAGCAATTTGCAGTTTGTGCCGTTTTGAATCTAAATCTGCGACTATGGCTTCAACAGTCCAGTACCTGTAGTGATCTAAAACATTTCTGCGATCACCATTGAGTAAAAGCTCAGGATCGTAATGAGCACCTTCTGGCCATGGTTTTTCATGAGGTCCTACTCCGACAACCGGAAAAAATTCACCTGGGCCAATTGAGGCTGGGGTAGTTGGATTAGACATGTATGCACTCTAAACTGAATACATGTCAGCTATCAATACGGTCCTTATCGCCTCAATTGGAACTAACAGATAGATGCGCTCTCCTAGATTCATAGTTCTACTTGCACTAGCTACGGTTATTACCGCAGCACCTGCAAGTGCCGTGCTATCTCCAGCATCGATTCCAGCGGCTTTTGAAGAACTATTAAGTAAGCCATCTCTTTCCAATCCGGCGATGGTTTTGATTGATGGCACAAGCGGTGAAGTAATTTATGAAAAAAACCCATATTCACAACGCAAACCAGCATCAGTGATGAAAGTCTTTGCCGGGGCTGTTGCAATTAAGTACCTAGATATGCAATCACGCTTTACTACCAATGTTTTCTCAGGTATCGAAGAAAAAACTTTGGTAATTCAGGGCAGTAATGACCCTTGGATTAGTTTGAGCCATAGCGTTGCAAACAAAATGGATCGCACCTCCTTACCCTATTTAGGATTCAATACTTTAACTGCCGTTAAAAAGAATAATAAAGGTTCGCTCAAGGGCATGACAATTTTGTATTCAAATCTATATTCTCAAGATGTCTCAAACCTGAAAACATTTTGGGCAAAACGTGGTTTTAAACCAGTTATGAAGGCGGTGACTAGTGATGAGACCCTACTTAATGCAAGTGAATTCATAGTTGGGGACCAGTCCCCAGAGGTCTTTAAAATTTTGGATTACATGATGTTATGGAGTGACAATAATTTGGCTGATAGATTGGCACGATTAGCTTCACGGGCCGCGGGAAATTCTTTTAACAACAAAGGTGTAGCTGAAGAATTTGAGGCCTTACTTGTTGAATATGGGATTGACTCAAGCAAACTAGTAACTAAAGATGCCAGTGGGTTGTCTAAAGAAAACCGAATAACTGCAACCATGATGGGTCAACTTCTCTATCAACTACGCAAAGATCCAAAGTACGCACCTCTTTATGATTCACTCCCAATCGGTGGAATTTCTGGGACTCTACGTTCGCGTTTTCTTACTACAGCGCCAAGTGCAGTGGGATTAGTGCGAGCAAAGACCGGAACATTAAATGGGACTGTGACCTTGGCGGGATATGTTGAGTCAACTGATCGCGAGTATGTCTTTGTCACATTGGCTGATGACATCTCTCGCGGAAATGCTGCTAGTGATAAAGCGCGAGCAGCTATTGATAGAATACTAGGAAGAATAGCTGCTCCGAATATTCCTGCAGAGATATCTGCTGTTCCAGTCACACCTTAATTATTTATTATCATAAATCTTTATTGCGCCACCATAGCAAGCAACCCATGTGCGCGAGGTTGGTGAGTCATAAGTTATGCCAATTGGCTCATTGCATGCCTTTATGCTTTGAAATACTTTCATGTCACTTGTGCGCACTTTTGAGATTGTGTTGCTTATAAAATTCACGACAAAGAGCGCGGTTCCATCACTTGAAATTGCGAGGCTTCGAGCAGCTTTTCCAGTTTTCACACTCTTACCGGCTTTGTTATTGAGTAGATCCCACGAAGCAACTTTACCCGATAAATTCATCGTCACGTACATCATTGAGTTATCTGGAGATAAAACAATTGCGCGGGGATTACTGCCTATTGGAATATAAGTTTTTGAAAAGTCTTCTAAATTAATTACGTGGATTTGGTTACCGCCCATTTCTGCAACGTATGCGAATTTCGAGTCATTGCTGACTGCAATACCACGCGGATAACGGCCAATTTTGATTGTCTTAACAACTTTTTGTGAGGCTATAGAGATGACCGTTAGATCATAAGAACACCAGTTGGAGACAAGGACAAATTTATTATCTGGCGTCACCTCCACAACTTTTGGAACAGAGCCAACGGGATAAACGTTATCTATTTCGTACTTGGCTAGGTTGACTCGATAAAGAAAGCTTGTGTCATAACCAGAGGCTGGAGAGCAGATGTCATGGCCTTCACGGTTAAAGCCTTTGCCATACATGGCGTAGTTGGTTACGTATAAATACTTACCATCAGGTGAATAAGCACCTTCAACAGGTGAGCCTTTATAAATTGAGGAGTACTTGGAATACCCATATTTAGAGAGTTGAACAGAGTCTGGCACCGTACTAACGAGCTCAAAAGTATTTGCATCATAAATCGTGACGCTGTGTCTGTACATCATGTTGTGAGCACTTACTAGCCCGCTACCGGAGGATCGAACTGACTTAGGTGAAATATTGCCAGTAATGGTTTTGACAAGTGACATCTTGGTATCAGCAGAGACAACCTCACTTTGTGCTGGTGTTGCAATGACACCTAGTGAAGTTATTAATAGAACTGCCAAAAAGCTGCGGCGCATTCACTAACTGTAATGGTAATCACTTAATCGTCGTCGCCTTCATCTCCCCTACCCAGAGGCTCTCTTGCGAGTGGGTTAGTAACCCCAGGAGAAGTTGCTGAGGCTGAGAAGAAACTGGGAAGAATGCACGGGGTTACTGAGTTAATCTAAGGCAGTGAGCACAGTTATGCGGGGCTACCTCGATCTAATGAAGCTTCGAGTGGTTGAACTGCTCCTAGTCTCTACTTTGCCCGCAATGATTTTGGCTGTCAAAGGCCTTCCATCATTTTCCCTGGTTGCAGCCACAATTTTTGCTGGAACATTAGCTGCTGGAAGTGCCAACGCTTTTAACATGGTCATTGAAAGTGATATCGATAAATTAATGGAGCGCACTTCAAAGCGACCAATTGTTACTGGAGTGATTAGCAAAACAAATGCAGCAATATTTGCCACAGTAATAGGCGTTCTTTCTTTAATCATGTTTTGGGTATTCACAACCCCACTTGCAACTTTATTAACTCTAATAGCAATCGTTTTTTATGTTCTTGTTTACACAATGGCACTGAAGCAGAGAACCTCACAAAATATTGTTTGGGGTGGAGTGGCAGGATGCATGCCTGTACTTATTGGTTGGTCTGCAGTAACTAACTCACTTTCAATGACTGCACTTGCATTCTTTATGGTTATCTTTTTTTGGACACCACCACATTTTTGGGCGCTAGCAATTAAATACAAAGATGATTATTCAGCTGCTGGTATTCCGATGCTTCCTGTGGTCGCAACCAAGGCTCGAGTCCACAAAGAGATGTGGTTCCACACAATCATGATGATTGCTAGTTCTATCTGGCTGATTGTTTCTGCAGGACTTCCTTTATGGTCAATGGTTGTAACAGTCCTATTAGGTCTTGTCTTTGCCCGTGAGTTAATTGCATTAAAAGAAGGATCTGAAAACTACGTAAAGACTGCCGCCAAGATATTTCAGTGGTCGATCACTTACTTAAGTTTGCTATCAGTGGTCCTTGTGGCTGCTCAGCTCAGTGTTTGAGCATATGTGGAAGATCTGGCTCTTAATCTCAAATTTTAGGCTCGTTGATAAAGTATTAACAAGTAATTAACTGTGCCTTGATTAATATGGCAGGATTGCACCCATGTCCAATACGGCAATCTCAGTTACAGATTTAAGCAAGAAATACGGGGACCAAGTAGCCGTCTCCCATGCCACCTTTGAAGTTCCTCTTGGAACCATTTGTGGCTTTGTTGGGCCTAATGGCTCGGGCAAGACAACCACAATGCGCATGCTCCTTGGACTTATTACTCCCACTGGAGGCACAGGCGAAATCTTGGGCGAATCAATTAAGCACCCCGAGAAATATTTACCTCGCGTTGGCGCAATGATTGAAGGACCTGCTTTCTATCCAGCATTGAGTGGAAAAGAAAATTTGAATGTATTGGCAACTTTAGGTGGATTTTCAACAGATCGAGTGCAAGGTTTATTGGAACAAGTTGGTTTAGGCGATCGTGGGAAATCTAAGTTCAAGACATATTCATTAGGAATGAAGCAGCGTTTAGGTATTGCAGCTGCATTGTTACCTAATCCAAAGTTGCTAATGCTAGATGAGCCAACAAATGGTTTAGATCCAGAGGGCATTCAAGAAGTGCGTGCACTACTTCGCTCTTTAGCTAATGATGGAACATCAGTATTTGTCTCTTCTCACTTACTTTCAGAGCTTGAATTAATAAGTGATTACTTAGTAATGCTTCGTAAAGGTGAAGTAGTTTTTACCGGAAAAATGACTGATTTGATGCTGAGTCAACAACCAGTGATTATCGCCAAGGGTGCGAGTGAAAATGACTTGGTGAAGTTACTCGCAATTGCCGAACAAGCAGGTCACCCAGCAACTATTCGTGATGGAGCAGTTCACGTGCAGGGACCTGCTGGATGGGCGCTGGAATTTAATCGTGCGGCATTTACCGCAGGAATTACCTTGTCCCAGCTCACCCCGCAGTTGCCTAACCTGGAAGAGACATTCTTTGAAATGACAGGTGACAAATAATGTGGAATGTAGCTTTTGCAGAATTACGCAAACTTCGCCGCCCGACTTTGCTTTTTGGAACTATGGGAGCAGTTGTCTTCTTCAGTGCATTATTTTCATCATTACTATTTCTCCTCATTGATTCCCCACAAGGTAACTCTGATCGCGGTCGCACGGTGGGGCGCGAAGTTCTAGGACTTGCAACAGGTGGAGTTCAAGGCTTTAGCAATGTTGGGGGATTCTTAGGAATTATCGCCCTCTGTGTATTTGCCGCACAAACTGCGCAGGAATACACCTATGGAACTCTTCGTAATTTATTAGTTCGCCAACCCGGGCGCCTTCGTATCTTGCTTGGCAAATTCGTTGCAATGAAGTTATTTGCATTGCTCATGATTGTTTTATCAGCCGTTGTGAGTATTGGTGCTTCTGTGATTTTGGCCCCAGGAGCCGAAGTTTCAACTGATCTTTGGTTTGGCGCTGATGGCCGCCATGCAATCTTTACAACCTTTATAAACGTCACAGTTTCAGTCATAGGCTTTGGCACCATTGGAATGGTGCTTGGCTTGCTACTTCGCTCACCAATTAGCGCGATTTCATTTGGTGTTTTATGGTTGCTGATCGTTGAAAACCTATTAATCGCAGTTAAAAACTCGTGGGAAAAGTGGTTGCCAGGTGCACAGCTCAATGCAATTGCAAGTGGTGGGGGTCCAACTGGGCGTTCAGTAGGAATTGAGTATTCACAAGCACTTCTCGTTGGTGGAATCTATGTCGCAGTTGGGGCAGCGATTGCATCATTCCTATTCGTTCGCCGTGATGTAGCTAATTAGAGACACCAGCACCTAAACCCAGGGTTTTCTAAGGAATACCATTTATTCTTAAGTCCTTCCCCCGGAGGTCTTAACTTGAAAAAATACCGAGCGATCTCACTCGCTCTTGCCCTTGGTCTGACGCTCACAACAGCGCCGGCTCTGGCAAAGACCCCCAAACCAACATTGGCTCAAATTGAAGCGGCAAAAAAAGTCGAAGCTGCAAAGAAAAAAGCTGCTGACGCACAAGCTGCAAAATTAGCTAAAGCTAATCAAAGTCTTAGAACTTTAACTGCAAAAGCAAATGCAGCGACTGCTCTTTATGTGAAAGCCCAAAAAGAATTAGCAGTAGCGGTATCAGCAGCACGAGCAGCAGCGCAATATGCAGCAGAGACGGCTGCAGCAGTATCAGAGGCACATCGAACTATTGGACGCCTGGCAACAAATGCTTACATCATGGGTGGAAGCATGACCGACATCGAACCATTACTCAGTTCAAACGGGCCACAAGATTTGATTGATCAATTAAGCACCTTAAGTAATTTAGGAGCTAAGAACTCAATTGCCTTAGATCGCTTTAAAGCAGCAGAAGTGATTGCCCGAGCCGCCAAAAAGGCAGCTGATGATGCAAAAGTTGTGCAGGAAACTGCCACCGAAAAAGTAGAAGCCGCAAAAAAAGTTGCTGATGATGCAAAAGCTGAACAAGCTAAAGAAGTTGCAAAACTTCAAAAGGTTCAAGATGCGTTAATGAAGGAGTTATTAAGTGCTAGAAAAGTGAGAACAACTTTAGAACAACAAAGGCAGCTAGCCTTGCTTGAAGAGTCTCAAGCTAATCAAGCAACACAAACTGTTGGACAAAAAAATGTTTGGCCAAATACTGGCTTCAAGGGGCGCTCGACAAGTAGAACTACACAAGCACAGCGAGATAAAGCTGTGGCATTTGCTAAGACGCAAGTTCTTGCACGAAAGCCATATGTGTGGGGCTCAGAGGGACCAAATACTTTTGACTGCTCTGGTTTAGTTTATGCAGCATATAAATATGCAGGCCTAGGGTGGCCTAATTGGGATCGCCTTAACTCTGCGCTGTATTCGGGCTACACACAGCATGTGTCTCTCAATGATTTAGTACCAGGTGACCTCTTGTTCTATTCCTACAAGGGAACAATCTCAACAATCCACCACATCTCCATTTACGCTGGAAACGGCATGATGTGGGAGGCCAACTCCAAGGACAAAGGCCTGTTGTTCTCAAGTATCTACAGCGTTAAGGGCTTAATGCCATTTGGTGGTCGGGTCTAGTCTTAAGGCATGAGTTCACAGCTGCCAGCAATTCGTAGTGCAGTCCGCCCCTTCCTAGAAAAACTGGAGGCCGGTGATCGCATTGTTGTTGCAGTTTCAGGCGGTGCAGATTCACTTGCACTTGCTTATGCACTCTCACAAGAAGTAAAGAAGTTAGCTCTGCAGTTATCTGCTGTAACAATTGATCATCAACTTCAAAATAAATCTGCTGAACAGGCAAGCGTTGTTGTTGAGCAAATGAGAGAACTTGGAGTTGAGTGCACTGTAATTAAAGTCAATGTTGAAATTACAGAAGGCTTAGAGGCATCTGCGCGCAAGGCGCGCTATGGGGCGTTAGATAATTTACAAGCCGATGCAATTTTCTTAGGCCACACTCACAACGATCAGGCCGAGAATGTTTTACTTGGGTTAGCACGTGGTTCAGGAACACGATCTCTTTCAGGTATGGCAGATGTCAATGGAAGATATGTTCGTCCTTTTCTAACTATTACTCGCCAGCAAACTGAAAGTGTATGTAATGAAATTGGTTTAACTCCTTGGAATGATCCACACAACAAGGATTCACAATTTGCACGAGTGCGCGTTCGCACACAAGCACTGCCTGTTTTAGAGGAAACTATTGGCCCAGGAATTTCAGATGCCCTAGTGCGAAGTGCCCAACTACTTCGAGATGATGCAGATGCACTCGATCAATGGGCAGAAGAAGAAATTGTTGGATTAGATCTCCATGATTTGGATTGCACCTACTTACAGGGCCTACCAAGAGCCATTCGCTCTCGAATTATTCGCCGAGCCGTCTATGCCCAAGGCGCCCCATCAGGATCTCTGAGTGCTGAGCATGTGGGAGCTGTTGAGGCCCTGATTTGTGCGTGGAATGGCCAAGGCCCCGCTCATTTACCCGGCGGTGTGAAGGTTGAGCGTTTTTCGGGCAGACTTTCGCTCTCACGTCACCAACCATAGGGAGCACCGTGGATTTAGCAGCAGTCGCAGGCGATATCGAGCGCGTCATTGTCACCGAAGAAGCTTTGCAGGCACGCATTAAAGAACTTGCTGCACAGGTTGATAAAGATTACGCAGGTAAAGATTTACTGCTTATCGGTGTTTTAAAGGGCGCAGTTATGGCCGTTGCCGATCTTTCACGGGCACTACAACGTCACGTTGAAATGGATTGGATGGCAGTTTCTTCATATGGTTCTGGAACCAAATCAAGCGGAGTTGTTCGCATCCTTAAGGATTTAGATCGCGACATCACTGGTCGCAATGTTTTAATCGTTGAAGACATTGTTGACTCAGGTTTAACGCTCTCTTGGCTTAAATCTAATCTTGAATCACGTGGCGTAGGAACTGTTGAGATTCTTTCAATCTTGCGAAAGCCTGAAGCTGCAAAAGTTCATGTTGACGTTAAATATGTCGGATTTGAAATTCCACCTGATTTTGTAATCGGTTACGGACTTGATTTCGATGAAAAATATCGCAACCTTCCATTTATTGCTGTGCTTGCCAAGCACATGTATTCATAAGAATTCATTCCCCACGAAACGAGACTATTAAGTTATGACTGACGCTAAAAAATCAAAGAAGAAGAGCCCTGTTAAGAAGAGCTTTTCTGGCAAAGCACCTTCTAAGAAACCAACAACGCGTTCTGGCCGCATACTGCGTGGACCACTGTTCTGGATTCTTGTTGCAATTCTTGGTGTTTCAATCTTTGGTCAGATTAGTGCTGCTGGAAATCGATATACCCAGATTGAAACTTCTCAAGCTCTAGATGCAATTGCACGCTCTTCAGTTGAATCTGCTGAGATTGTTGATAAGAATCAAAAGATTCGCTTGATATTAAAGCCTGGTTCTCTCATTGAGGGTGCAACAAAGGTGGAGGCTTCATACGTTGCCCGCCAAGAACCCACACTTATCGATGCTTTAACGGGTAATCCACCACCTAAGGGCTGGAATGTAAAAGTCCCATCACAATCATTATTAGTTTCATTCTTAATGTCGATTGTGCCGTTCCTACTTATCGGATTCCTTTTCTTCTGGATGATGAGTCAAGCACAAGGCGGAAACAAGGTATTTCAATTTGGTCGATCACGAGCAAAGCTGCAAAGTAACGATGTTCCAAAGACAACCTTTAAGGATGTTGCTGGCGCCGAAGAAGCTATTGCTGAACTTGAAGAGATCAAGGATTTTCTGGCTAATCCAGATAAATACGGCGCACTAGGCGCAAAGATTCCAAAGGGTGTTTTGCTCTTTGGCCCTCCAGGAACAGGTAAGACACTTCTGGCCCGCGCAGTTGCTGGAGAAGCAAATGTTCCTTTCTATTCAATCTCTGGCTCTGATTTTGTGGAGATGTTTGTTGGTGTTGGTGCAGCGCGAGTTCGCGATCTTTTCAATCAAGCAAAAGAGAATGCACCAGCAATAGTTTTCGTTGATGAAATTGACGCTGTTGGTCGCCAGCGCGGTGCCGGTATGGGTGGTGGACATGATGAGCGTGAACAAACACTCAATCAACTATTAGTTGAGATGGATGGCTTTGAAGAAAATACGAAAGTTATCTTAATTGCTGCAACTAACCGCCCAGATGTTTTAGATCCAGCGCTGCTTCGACCAGGACGCTTTGATCGACAAATTGCAGTTGATCGCCCAGATCTCAAAGGACGTGAAGCAATTCTTGCTGTGCACGCAAAAGGCAAACCATTAAGTGATGATGTCAAGCTTTTGGATTACGCACGTCGCACCCCAGGATTTACTGGCGCAGATCTTGCAAATGTTTTAAACGAAGCAGCTTTGCTCACAGCTCGTGAAGAAAAGAAATTCATCACCAACAAAGAACTCGATGAATCTATTGATCGCGTAATGGCTGGACCACAGCGTAAATCAAGGCTTATGAGCGATTCAGAGCGCCGTGTAACGGCTTATCACGAAGCTGGGCACGCACTCGTTGCACATGCTTTGCCACATACAGATCCGGTACACAAAATTACAATCATGCCTCGTGGTCGCGCCCTCGGTTACACCATGGTCTTACCTGATGAAGATAAGTACTCAACTACTCGTAATGAACTACTTGACCAATTGGCATATTCATTAGGTGGCCGTGCCGCAGAAGAGTTGATTTTTCACGATCCATCAACTGGTGCTTCAAATGATATTGAAAAGGCAACTGCCCTTGCCCGTGCAATGGTCACCCAATATGGAATGACTGAAGCAATTGGTGCAATCAAACTTGGTGGTGGAAGTACTGAGCCATTCATGGGTCGTGACTATGGACATCAACGCGACTATTCAGAAAATATTGCAGCTGTTGTTGACCGCGAAGTTCGCACACTTATTGAAAATGCTCATCAAGAAGCCTTCGATGTCTTGGTAGCAAATCGTAAGATTCTTGATGAGATGGTGCTTGAGCTTTTAGAGAAGGAAACTTTGAACAAGGAAGAGATTGCACGTATCTTCAAAAAGGTTCGCGCAGTCACACCGCGTCCGGCCTGGACAGGCTCACCTACACGTATTCCTTCAGCGCAACCTCCGGTGGATGTTCCTGAAAGAATTGTTGAAACAGAAGTGAAGAAGCCAACTCGTCGAAAGAAGTCTGCAAGTGACGATAAGTAAAGTCTCCGTGACCGATGGTCGCGCCTCAGGTCCATATGACCAAGCGCGGGCAGAAAAAGCTGTGCGTGAATTACTTCTAGCACTTGGTGAAGATCCAGATCGCGAAGGTTTGAAGGAAACACCTGCGCGCGTAGCACGCGCCATGAAAGAGAACTTTGAAGGTCTATGGCAATCACCAGAAGATGTATTAACTACTACTTTTGATATTGGTCATGAAGAGCTTGTAATTGTGCGCGATATTGAGGTCTTTTCTCATTGCGAACACCACCTCACTCCTTTCCATGGCGTTGCACACGTTGGTTATATCCCAAGTGGAAAAATCACTGGGCTCTCCAAGATTGCTCGTTTAGTGGATATGTATTCACGCAGACCACAAGTACAAGAGCGTCTAACTACTCAGATTGCTGATGCAATGGTAGAAATCTTGAACCCACTGGGTGTAATTGTGATCATTGATTGCGAACACTTATGTATGTCAATGCGCGGTGTTAAGAAATCTAATGCTCGTACGACAACAAGTGCGGTGCGTGGAGTACTACAAAACACGGCAACTCGTGCTGAAGCG
>Ga0255078_1000107_pt1 | contig 22188 bp, 16 predicted proteins | sample Colum_Atlam_RepA_FD_188462 | JGI IMG/M metagenome (GOLD analysis project Ga0255078, IMG submission 188462) | Freshwater microbial communities from Columbia River, Oregon, United States - Colum_Atlam_RepA_8h | ecosystem: Environmental > Aquatic > Freshwater > River | place: USA: Oregon... | reverse complement strand
TAATCGCCTCCCAGAAGAGTTCAAGGAGCAACACCCCTCGATTGACTGGCACAAGATCCGAGGATTCAGAAACAGAATTGTTCACGACTACATGGGCATTGATTTTGGAATCGTTTGGGATATCCGAAGCAATTATCTGCCCTCCCTTATTGATTCCTTACAAAATATTTAGTCCTACTAGTTTTAAATATACCAAGGATCAAGATCCAAGGTGATTTCATTAAATTCATATAGTGAAAAAGTTGAGATGCCGCCTCCCCTTGTGCTTGCTTCTTTTAGACTGTAAAACAATCTATCACGGATGGGATATGAAATAAATAAAAACCATTTTCTTTCAAGTCTTTTGACGATTTGTATAGCCAGCAGTTGCTTTTCCCAACCGCTTGTACAAAAACAAGCTGACGCCAGATTAATCATCGAACAAAAAGAACGATTCATCAATAAACCTTTAAAAGACCTACTTAAAGAAATAAAACCAGAGATCAAAAACGCATTTGGCTATGATGCTGGCGCCAGTGGAAGGCCCGCATATTTCAGATTTAAGTTTGTCACAAAAGAACAATCCGATAGTCTTAGGGCAAAAAATCTGTCTCCAATAGTAATTTATGTTTACGTAAAAGAAAATATTGACTGGTACGTACGCACCAAAAGAACTAAAGAAACAAGTCAAACTTGGACTGAGGATGACTTTCGTAATTATAAAGACTTTATCGTTATAGACATAGAAGTTTACGATAGTGCCACTACGGATAAATAGAATGAAGGGTAATTCCTTTCTTGTATGTCAAACATGCCAATAATTACTTAAGAGGTTTCAGTTTTACTTTTTTTGATATGATCCTATCTTTTTCCAAAAATTATCAAGAAGGTACTACAAGATTAGCAAGGTCAAAAACCCCGGATCAAGATCCAGGGCCTTTGATATTATTTTCAAAAATAATAGTACCGGGGATAGGACGATTATCTAACTTCCTTATTGATGATTTTCTTGATTTTACTGGTTGATATTTAGCTCTTTACGAAAAGCACACGCTTGAGGAATTAGTAATAGAAAAATAATTTTTCACACTTTGGAAAAACCGAAAATATTTTAATTTACACCCTCCAAAACCTATCCTACGATGCAGATTTTTATTAGAAACTATTCTAATCTTTTTGCAATCCTTTTCTTGATCCTGCTGTTTCAATCCTGCAAGAAATCAGATCAAGTTGCTTCGCCAGAAAAAGAGTTATCTAGTCTCGAGAGAAAATTTTTCTTTACTAACAGGACTGGGGATTTAACGGAGGGCAAACTGGTTGACTTTTTAATCAGGCAAAACCGTAGCAAAAGCTTTGTTGAAAAAACTACCAAGATTATCGGTTTCCCAAGATGGGAAAAAATGATAACAGTTAAAAGAAAAAATGGAATTAGCGGAAGGGGCGCATCGGACTCACTGCTACTTACCTATTTTATTCCATTTGTAAGAGACTCTCAAAATTATGTAAATGCTTCACTTATTATTTCTGTCTATCCAAACGATACCACATTTGCATATCGGTCTGACTGGGAGTACCGAAGCAAAATACATGGTTCGCCAAGTGTTGATTCTACGGCCGAGGCTCACGCAGTCTTTTTCATGTTCCTAGACAACAGAACCTTTGGATATACCGAGTTCTATTTAACTGACGATGAATTGTTCCCGCTATCCCAGCCAATTATTGGAGGCAAAAAGAAATTGAGTTTTTTGAGTATATCTACTCAACCAACTGGTAAGGGGCAATCAGCAGGATACTATGAAAATTGTGTAGATTTTTTTGTATGTGGTAGTCCATCATCCCCCACATGCACTGGCCCGAGTGGATGCGATTACTTAAACTGTCCATTACCTCCTGGCTCACCTGGCTATTGTTATCTTGTCACCACAGTATGTGTTGGGGGATGGCTAGATCCAACTGGAGGTAGCAGTGGAAGCACAGGTAGTGGAAGTTCAACTGGCAGTGGAGGCGGTGGGGGCTCCCCAGACCCTTGCGGTAGTATTTCTCCGCAGAAAAACCAAACTGCTTCATTGCCGTGTGGCCCAGGCTGGAATGGGATCGGTCTCCCTAACTCCTACACTATCTTCATAATAAATGGGGTAACTTTTACTACTTTGAACTACCCAGGCATCAATAACGGCCTCCCGTGGAGATGGTGGGAAAATGCAAGCATCTTAGCCCCATTTGGCGGACTATCTTACGGTGCATGGGCAATAAACTTCCTGTCGTTAAATCCTCAACTACCTTTCTCGGCGTTTCAAAATTGGTTTTTGAAAACACCAGAATATATTGGCGGTGAAATAAATATTGATCCAAGCTTAATCAATTATGATCAGTGGCCTCAACTAGATACCCTGCCAGCTTTAAGTAACTTTGTATTACATTTTCCAAAAAATGGGAGTATTGGAAGCTTCTCAGCAATGCCTTATGCAGATGTTTATCAATTGGTCGGAGGAAGCATTTATAACAGTTTTCTCAACAACCCTAATGGATATGCTAATGCTTGTGCAATTAGGGGCTCCAGAGCGCTCTTGTACTCTGGCATCAACATTCCGATTTTGAGTTATGGATCTTTAGGTCAAAGAACTCAAAAAGGGGGTGATAATAATAATTATATACTTGACGCAGTTTCTTTTGATAAATTCATGAGAGATAAATTTGGAGAAACTCAATACAAATTAGAGAGTGCAGACGCCAATAATCCGGCCAAGGTTGCAGATTTATTAAATAATAAAAATGGCATTTATGTAATTATCAATAACAGTCCAAGTCCACCACCTTCAGGTCCAGGATATTCAGGTCATGTTGATTTAATTTTAAATGGAATATGTATAAGTGGGGCATACACAACACCTCGCGCAGGTGTAAAATCTATAAGAATATGGGTACTGGAATAAAATACTATTTGGCCATTTTAATACTTTTATTATCATGTGGAGTCAGCAAACACAATAATAAATCTAACACGCTTTACATTAGTGAAGAAGACTATATAAAAGCATACAAAACGGTTATATTGAGTGGCTGTCTAATAGAAGGCACAAATGGGGAGTTTAGCAATTTTCTTATTAAAAACAATGATTTGGGGCTATTTACCGAAGTTGAAATGCTATTCCACTCAACAGTAAGCATTGCTGATTCGATTGGCCGGATTCATGCAAAAAAAATTATACCATTTACATATGGTGACGGAAATAAAAAAATCCCAATTTTCTCAGAATGTGTTCGTTATGCTTTAAGCAAAGAAATTGATAGCCTGGCAAAAGAAAAATACAAGCAATATCTCCGAAGTAACAAATTCTGAATATATCATAAATATCTGTTTGATTTCAGTAGCACATGGGTATTGCAATAAATTCTCTAAAATTTTATGAGAATAATTATTTACATAGCCGAGGCGTTTTTTATTTTATCCTGTCTTCGCCAAAAATTAATAAAAAAGGAACGACAAGGTATAAAATATTGAAAGGCCCCTCACTTTCATGAAGGGCCTTAGTATTATTTTCTAAAATAACAGTGTACCGGAGAGCAGACTTGAACTGCCGACCTTCGGGTTATGAATCCGATGCTCTAACCAGCTGAGCTACCCCGGCGTTCCCCTTTAGGGGGGCGTAAAGGTAAGAAATTTTACGCACTCAGGATAGTAGCGCACGGAGTCTTTCCAAGTGTTCGGGGTTGATATGGTACTCAAAAAAACGTTTGTCAGTTTTACTGCGAATATTCTGCACAAGTGAAACTTTTTCCTGACTCAAAAAACTGTATTTCTCATTAATTCGATTAATGATATCACTGCGCACTTTTTTCTGCATTCCCTGGTTCTTATCCTTCAAACCCAACACATAATTAATCTCAGGAATCGTAACAGTTAGACCTTGAAGTTGTTTGGCCATCAATAGTTCCAGCAGTGAAATTTCAGTTGCAACAAACGGGTGCTTTGAATCCTCGGTATCAGGCATGGAACTATTCAACAATAATTTCCTTTTCTTTTTATACTGGATATACGCCACGACAAAAAGGACAGCAAGAAGTGGTAACATCCATATGTAGTCACTAAATGCTGCTTCCTTACGCCAAATTTCATAGGTATGAGTGGAGAAACGAGTTGTATCAATATAAATAGAGTCATAGCGTCCAGTGGAGGAATTAATTCGGAAAAGATGCTGCCGGTCCCAATATAATAACATGTAAGGCTGTATGCGATAGAGCGTTTGAGTTAATGAGGGGTCGACTAATACTTTAATGGAGTTAGACTCAAAATCCACCCAATAAATTCTACTCATGTATACTGCAAATAGGCCCTTATCAATAGAAAATACCTTAGCCGGGGATTGCAGTATGTTTAGCGCATCCTGGTTAGTTCGCCCCAAATATTCCCAATTAAATGTTTTCAAATTGAGACGATAGCTTGTTGACAAATTAGACAACTCATCCTTCTCCCTTGCTACCCCATCATTAATTATCCGCTGGTAGGGAACATATAAAAAGTTTTGACTGGAATCTACCCAAATACAATGCCCTGAAGTGACAGAAGCAGGCATAAAAACCTCCCGATTAAGCACCACTACATCCCACTCCCTATCTCTGAAATTATACTTACGAAGTATCCCGTTGGATTTCCAAAAGCCGTACCCGCCGAATTCATAAATATTACCCCCTACTGGAAAAATATATGACCCCGTATTATAATTTGCATTTACTGTAGCATCTAACCTCTCAAACTTCAATGAGTCTGGTTTAGAGCTTTCGGGCCTATACTTATAAATTTTGCCAGTATTGTGAAGGTGAAAAAAAAGACTCCGATCAATTTTAATAAACTCCCCGCTATTCATTTTGAAAATGGCGGGATCAAATGAAGAAATTTGGTTAAAAGACCCAACCTCAATAGAAAGGGATCTTGTAGGCTTGGACAATAAATCCGTAAAAAAAGGACTCGACCTTATATAGAAAACAGAATCAGGTCCTATTTGCAACTGACTATAACTTGGGCTGGAAGCAAAAAATGACAAGAAGAACAATATAAATGATATGTAATTGATTTTCATCATTTTAATTAGTTAGTAACCTGTTTTTATAATGACCCCTCCCAACCTAAATATAGGAAATAACCTGTAACTTAACCAGTACCATTACTTAATTCAATTAAAAAGAAGAGACCAGCAGATAAATTTGTACTTGTCCTATTACCGGGACCCACCCATTAGCGATTACCCTTATCATTTATGAAATTCGACCCCTCTGATTAGCTCGGAGGGGTTTCTTTTTTCTATCCCAAGCCGTGACTAGTATGCATTTCTGGTATTTCAACAAATGGAAAGCCCTTCTTTAGCAACCGCTCCCTAAAGTCTACCTGGACTGAATACTCCCCATGCACTAAAAATAAGTGCCTTACCTCCCCGGGAACTTGATCTGAAAGCCACTGACAAAGATCCTCGTAATCTCCATGGGCACTCATGCTGGGAATAAGACCAACTGAAGCATGCACCTCATGCGCCACACCAAAAATGCTTACCTCAGACATTCCAGACAATAAACGCCCCCCAAGTGAACGAGGCTCACAATAGCCTGTAAACAATATCCCATTGCGCGAGTTTTCTATATTATTACTAATATGATGTTTGACTCTGCCGGCATCGGCCATGCCACTTGCTGAAATGATCACCATAGGACCATCTATAAAATTCAACTGTTTCGATTCCTCCACTGTTTTGATGTATCGCAATGAAGAAAAGTCAAAAGGGTCCAAGTCACTTTCCATTATTTTTTGAATACTCTTATTAAAGTAGTTTGGATATTTTTTAACCAATTCAGTCGCCTCCACACTTAATGGACTATCCACATAAATGGGGACAGGTGGGAGACGGTTCTCAAGATCCAGCTGATTTAACTGAAATAGTAGCTCCTGGGTTCGCCCTACACTAAAAGCGGCAAGGATCAACTTTCCTTTTTTACGGATACAAATCTTATCAATCCACTCCAATAATAAATCAGGGGTTGACTGATTCAGCGGATGAAGCCTGTTGCCGTAGGTAGACTCCAACAAAATAATCTCGGCCTGCGAGAATGAAGCAGGGGATCGCAAAATGGCATCTCGATAACGACCAATATCCCCGCTAAAAGTTAAACGCCGGGTTTCCCCTTTCTCGTGGATCTTTAAGTGGACTGCGGCACTCCCAATAATGTGGCCAGCATCGGTGAATTGCAGCTCCACTCCTTCCATAATGGAAGTCCAACTGCCATATTCGGCTGTTTCAAAACAACTAAATGAAGCCTGTGCTTGCTCTTTGGTATAGAGAGGATACAACAAGGGTTGATTTTGCTGCTTCCTTCTTTTATTAATGTAACGAATATCATCCTCCTGAATTTGTGCTGAATCTTCAAGTAGTACCATCGACAGTTCTTTCGTAGCAGGTGTGCACCAAATTTTTCCCTGAAAACCCTCCTCCACCAGCTTTGGGATTAAGCCGGCATGATCAATATGTGCATGACTAAGAACCATTACATCAATGGTCGATGGATCAAAACCAAAATGACGATTGAGTGCATTTGTTTCTTTTCCCATTCCCTGAAAAAGACCACAATCCAGTAAGATTTTTTTTCCAGATGAAAGTTCAAGCAAATGCTTTGACCCAGTTACGGTTCTTGCCGCACCATGAAAGGAGATTTTCATACACAACTAATATGGCTGGTAATTTAGTCTTTTCTCTTAAAGGACCAGGTGATCAAAAAACGAGCCACCTCAATACCTTGTTCGTTATACCCCGATGAGACCACGGGAAGTTCAACTGACTCACCTGTTGCGTACGCTTTTTGTATGGCCTCCTGCAATTCTTTTCCTTGCTCACAAGTGAAACGGGTTACACCGATTGCCTTTTTGAAAAATTGACTCTCGATCCGAATTACCAACATGGAAATTGCGGGCTTGCGTTGATACAAATGAGCCATAGCCAAGAGGCCTGTACTCATCTCTGCAGCCATCCCTAAACAGGCAAAATAGGTAGAACGAAAAGGATTTTTTGTCAAGAACTGGTATCGCAGTTTTACAACTGCACGAGCAGGAGTGATTAGTTCCAAACGTAGGCCTGCTAAAAAAGCAGCGGGTAAACGGGTTAACAGGAAGAACCGAAATAAAAAAGGGTTGCGAATTAATTTAAAAAAAGCTTCCATACTATTCAGATAACCCTTCCTGTGTTCGTAATAAATCCTCTAATGTTTCTCGCCGGCGAATCAATTGCAACATACCTTCTTTATAAAACACCTCTGCAGGTCTATACCTTGCATTGTATTGAGAAGCCATTTCAAAACCATAAGCCCCGGCATTTTGAATAGACAATAAATCTCCCTCGCGTACTGCAGGCAGATCACGATCAGCACCCAATGTATCAGTTTCGCAAATATTTCCAACAACTTGATAGGTTTTATCAGGGGCTGTAGGATTGGTCAAGTTTTCTATATGGTGATAGGCGTCATAAAACATTGGACGAATCAACTGGTTCAATCCGCTATCAACGCCTGCAAAAGTTAATGTTCCATTTTCCTTGATCACATTCACCGTAGTAAGTAAATAACCTGCTTCGCAAACCATGTATTTTCCAGGCTCAAACCATACTTGTAGCGATCGTCCTGTTTTTTGCTGATAGGCTGAGAAAAGTTCGGCAACTGCATTACCAACTGCATGAATATCGGTTCCTTTTTCACCTGGATAATAAGGAACTTTAAATCCACCGCCTAGATCAATGACGCGCACATCCGGAAAGTCCGCTACGATGTCTAATAAAAGACGAACACCTTGTACAAAGACATCAGCATCTTTGATTTCACTGCCGGTGTGGATATGTAATGTATGAACCTGAATTTTATAGGCTGAGACTAGCGCATGCACTTGATTCAGCTGTTCAACCGGTATACCAAATTTACTACCCGCATGCCCCGTTGAAATTTTTAGGTTACCACCAGCCATGATATTGGGGCGAAGTCGAATCCCCACTGGATATGAACTACCAAATCGCTTTCCAAATTTTTCAAGCGCAGATAAACTGTCTACATTCACAAAAGCCCCCAATGAAACAGCTTCTTCAATTTCGGTGAAATGAATACTGTTTGAGGTATACAATATTTTATCGTAAGAGAACCCGGCCTTTAGGGCTAATTTAATTTCATTAATGGAACTGCAATCAATACAGCAACCCAGGGAATTAACATAACGTAATACTTGTTGATTCGTAAGTGCTTTGGCCGCATAAAAAAAACGCACATCCCAATTCGAGAAAGCTTGTTTTAAATTTTCGTACTGAAACCGGATACGCTCAGCATGATACACATAGAGGGGTGTGCCGTATTGACGAGCAGCCTCAATTAGTATTTCAGGAGCCAAGTGGGAGGACATGGAGCGAAGATAACAAGATCAGTCTTCTTGACTTTCGTTGGCAGGAGATTCAGTAATCACTTCGTCCTGCACGATTGTTGGTGCAACTAATTGCTCAGCCAACACTTCGCGAATTTTAGGAAGATCATCCGAAGAGTTGATACCAAAATAGTCCATAAAGCTTCGTGAGGTTGCATAGACAAGTGGGTGCCCAGGCAATTTCTCGTTACGTCCAGCTATAACAATCAATTCTTTTTCCAATAATTTTTGTACAGCGTAGTCGGAGCTTACCCCGCGAATGGCTTCAATTTCGCCCTTCGTAACGGGTTGCTTGTAGGCAATAATTGCCAGCGTTTCCAATGAAGCAGTAGTAAGTCTTTTCAAAAACTTATCACCATAAATCTGTGCAATGGTACGGTGGTAGTCCTTCTTGGAAAGGAACTGCCAACCTCCACCACTCTGCACTACTTCAAATGGGTAAAAGTCAGATGCATACTTTTCGGTAATTCCGTTCAAAGCAGCTTCGATCTGGTCTAGGGTTGCCCGGTCCTCCAAAAAACCTAGCGCGTTGTTAACGTAATCCGTTAACTCTAGGGTAGTCAATGGCCGATCACTGGCAAATATCAGGGCCTCGACGTGAGGCAATAAGGTTGAAATTTCAGGCATGGTTGGAAACTTGAAAATACAAAGAAGCGGAATAGGGCTAACAGAAAATTGTACACAGTCCTATTAACCCTGCAAAGCAGCGGCCCCACTAACGATTTCAGTCAATTCGGTAGTGATGGCAGCCTGACGTGCCCGGTTATAAGAAATTTTTAGTGAGCGCAACATTTCATTAGCGTTCTCACTAGCCTTATCCATGGCGGTCATCCTGGCTCCATGCTCAGAAGCATTGGAGTCAAGTACAGCCTTGTACAGCTGGGTATTAAGAATACGAGGCATCAACTCCGCAACGAGGGTATTTTTTTCAGGATCAAAAATAAAATCAGCTTGAGTGCTACCTTCCTTTTTCTCAGCACGGGGAATAGGCAAATAACGCTCCGCTACAAATCGTTGTGTAGCCGCGTTTTTAAACTGACTATAAATAATTTCAACTGCATCAAACTCCTTATTCAAAAAAGCCTGGCGAGCCGCAGCTGCAGCCTCCTGCACCTTTTCAAAGCTCAACTGTAGAAAAATATCCTTGAAAGTTGCGTCTGTTTTGAAATTTAACTTGGTTAGATTTTCGTAGGCCTTTTTACCAATATTCCAAATAGTAACATTTCCGTTTTTGGCCTGGTCGGCATACTTTTCAGCAATAGTGCTCTTGGTCAATTTTACCACATTAGCATTAAACGCACCTGCAAGACCACGATCGCTGCTGATTACAATCAGTAACACTTTTTCAACTGGACGCTCCGCCGCTAGTGCCATCTCGGAACCCGCCTCACTGGCACTTACAATGTTAGACAACATGTCCTGCAGCTTCTGGGCATAGGGACGCATTTGAATAATAGCATCCTGAGCACGGCGAAGTTTAGCCGCACTTACCATTTTCATTGCCTTGGTAATTTGCTGGGTACTTTGTACTGATTTTATTCGATTTCTGACTTCTTTGAGCTGGCCTGCCATGTACGCTTGTTTGGGGTGCAAATTTAGGGTTTTTTTTGGCTTATATTTGCCGCCTTATGCTTGGATATATCTCCAAAATATTTGGCGGCAGCAAGTCGGAAAAAGACGTCAAAAAAGTACAACCGCAGGTAGGCGCCATTAATGGCTTCTTTGCGCAATATCAACAGCTCAGTAACGACCAATTACGTGGCAAGACTGCGGAATTTAGATCTCGTATCAAAACACATCTGCTTGCTATTGATGAACAGATTGCTGCACAAAACCAAGCTGCAGAAAGCCTACCCCCTGAAGACCTCAGCGGAAAGGATGCCATTTATCAAGAGGTTGATCGTCTTCGCAAAGAACGAAACAAGGAAATTGAAGTTATCCTGGAACAACTATTACCGGAGGCGTTTGCCGTAATTAAAGAAACCGCCCGTCGTTTTAAAGAAAATAAAGAGATCGTAGCCACTGCCACTTCACTAGACAAAGACCTGAGTGTAAAAAGCGACTATGTAAGAATTGAAGGAGATCAGTCGATTTTTAAGAATAGCTGGACCGCGGCCGGTGCCACTATCACCTGGAACATGCTACATTATGATGTGCAATTGATAGGTGGTATAGTCCTGCACCAGGGAAAAATTTCAGAAATGGCCACCGGTGAGGGAAAAACACTCGTTTCTACCCTTCCTGCCTATTTAAATGCATTGCCTGGAGAAGGCGTTCATCTAGTAACCGTTAACGACTATTTGGCTAAGCGAGATCAGGAATGGAATGGCCCTCTTTTTGAGTGGCTGGGAATTACAGTTGACTGCATTGACAAACACCAACCCAACTCGGAGGAAAGAAGAAAAGCGTACACGGCTGATATAACTTACGGAACTAATAACGAGTTTGGTTTTGACTACTTGCGTGATAACATGGTCCATAGCCCGGAGGAAATGGTACAGCGTAAACACCATTACGCCATGGTGGATGAAGTAGACTCCGTATTAATCGACGATGCCCGTACACCGCTGATCATATCAGGACCTGTAGCAAAGGGCGACGATCAACAATATCATATCCACAAACCTCGTATCCAGCAATTAGTAGTTGAACAGGAGAAAATTGTTCGTAATTGCCTCAACGAAGCTAAACGTCTAATTACGGCAGGACAGGACGACCCTAAAACCGGTGGTTTATATCTATTCCGTGCTCATCGCGGTTTGCCCAAGTATGGTCCGGTTATTAAATACCTCAGTGAACCCGGAGTTAAAGTGCTTCTACAAAAGGCAGAAAATTATTACTTACAGGACCAGCAACGATACATGCCACAGGTAGATGAAGAGTTATTGTTTCACATTGATGAAAAGAACAATTCAGTCGACTTGACCGACAAAGGCTTAGCGGCTATCACACGCAGCGGAGAGGATCCAGAATTTTTTGTATTACCGGATATTGGAGTTCGCTTGTCAGAGGTTGAAAAAAGTGAAGCGAGTGCAGAAGAAAAGATGCAGCTCAAAGAAGCTACACTAAACGAATATGCTCAAAAGGCTGATCGTATACACACCGTTCAACAATTACTTAAAGCCTACACCCTTTTTGCAAAAGATGTTGAATATGTAATCATGGATGGTGCGATTAAGATTGTGGACGAACAAACAGGTCGTATCATGGAGGGCCGTCGTTACAGCGACGGACTGCATCAAGCTTTGGAAGCAAAAGAAAATGTAAAGATTGAGGCGGCTACACAGACCTATGCAACCATTACCCTGCAGAATTATTTCAGAATGTACCACAAGTTGGCGGGCATGACAGGTACAGCGGAAACCGAAGCAGCTGAGTTATGGAGTATATACAAACTGGATGTGGTTAGTATCCCGACTAATCTAAATATGATTCGCGATGACCGCGATGATCTGGTCTACAAAACCAAGCGAGAGAAATTCAAAGCTGTTATTGACGAAATAGAATCCTTGAGAAATGCAGGGCGACCTTGTCTGGTAGGTACCACTTCAGTTGAGGTGAGTGAGTTGTTAGGTCGTATGCTACAACAAAAGAAAATTCCACACAACGTACTTAATGCCAAGCAACATGCTAGAGAGGCACAGGTAGTAGCCGAGGCCGGTTTGGCAGGTGCCGTTACCATTGCTACTAACATGGCAGGAAGGGGTACAGATATTAAACTGGGTCCCGGCGTGAAAGAAGCAGGCGGATTAGCTATCATAGGCACAGAAAGACATGAGAGCCGCCGTGTAGATAGACAATTACGAGGTCGTGCGGGTCGTCAGGGAGATCCGGGTTCGAGTCAGTTTTATGTTTCATTGGAAGACGACTTAATGCGGATGTTTGGTAGTGATAGAATTGCAGGATTGATGGATAAGCTGGGATATAAAGAAGGGGATGTGATCCAGCACAGCATGATCAGCAATAGTATCCAACGAGCTCAGAAAAAAGTAGAAGAAAATAATTTCGGGATACGTAAAAGATTATTAGAGTACGACGATGTGATGAATATGCAACGAAATGCAGTTTACAAACGTCGTAATCATGCTTTATTTGGAGAACGTCTTGCTTTAGATATCGACGGAGCTTTTTCAGCACAGGCAGAAGGACTGGTCACCTCTTTCCGTGAGCAGGAAGATTATGATGGATTCAAGATGGCCTGTATCTTAAACTTTGGCCTGGATACTTCCATCACCCAAGATGAATTATTAAAAGCCGACGAATCAAAACTCATTGATCGCCTGTACCAGGAAGCCATTGTAAGTTATGCGCATCATAAACAAGAAGTAGAAAAGCAGGCAATTCCTGTTTTCAAGAACATTCGTTTAACGCAGGGCGCTAATATTGAAAACGTGATTGTTCCCTTCACGGACGGCCGCAAAGGATATAATGTTTTGGCCAATCTTACCAAGACGCTTGATACTGGAGGAGTTGAATTATCCCAGGCACTGGAACGCTCTGTAACCCTTGCTGTAATTGACGAAAACTGGAAAGAGCATTTACGTGCCATGGACGATCTCAAACAAAGTGTTCAAACCGCTTACCTCGAACAGAAAGATCCGTTGGTTATCTACAAAATGGAGGCGTATCAGCTATTCCGTAACATGAATGCAGACGTCAACCGAAATATTGTCAACTTCCTTTGTCATGCTACCCTACCCACGCAACAGCAAGAAGCTGGATTACGGGAAGGTCGTCAACAACGTACGGACATGAGTCGTATGCGTGCTAACAAAGAAGAGATAGAAACTGCAGGTCAGGATTATGCAGCCAATGAGCAAGATAAGCCGGCTCCTGTCACTGCTGGACCCAAGATTGGACGAAACGACCCTTGCCCCTGTGGAAGCGGCAAGAAGTTCAAGCAGTGTCACGGAAGAGACCTTTAATCAAAATCCTTTTCGAGGCGCTTTCAATTCGTATTTCTGCTCAAAACGATCGTTCAACAATTTATGTTTGTCCGTGAGATCGATTTTGCGTCCTTGTATATATGCTGCAGTCACATTGCTGTTACGCATGTCTAATAGATCCCCACTGCTTACCACAATGTTTGCATCTTTCCCTACTTCAATACTACCCGTTTTATCTGCCACGCCCATGATACGAGCCGCATTAAGTGTGATTGCAGCCAGTGCCTCTTCCTTATCTAAACCATAAGCAGCAGCAGTGCCTGCGTTAAAGGCTAAATTTCTTCCACGGGTTTGACTGTCATCATCAGAGATAGAAAACAAGACTCCTGCTTTCTTTAACTGCGCCGCAGTCTTATAAGGCTGATCCACATCATCGTCTCCAGCAGTAGGTAAACTATGCGGCTGTTGTAAGATTACAGAAACATCGTGCTGCTTGAGCAGATCAGCTACCTGATAACTCTCGCTTCCTCCCACAATCACCATATCAAAGCCAAACTCTTTTACAAAGTCAAGTGCCACTAAAATTTGTTTGGCCGTAGTAGCGTGCATGTATAACTTCTGTTTTTTCTCGAATAGATCTTTGACGGCTTCAAACTTTAGGTTGGTCGCTTTACGATCAGTCAATTGCTGGTAAGCCTTCGCCTCCCGGAAAAATGTTTTTAATCCCTCCATTTTTTCCAAGCCTTCTTTCACCGGATCGCCGCCCTGGGCTCCAAAATTTCCCATGCCAAATCCACCACCACGACCACCAAAACTGGGTCGAGGTAGCAAAGAAGGCATATATACATGCAAACCTGCATCTGTTTTATAGGCTGCATCTTCCCAATTCCATGCATCTAATTGTACAACAGACGAAGTACCCGCTACAAAATTTCCTTGCGGTACCACATTAGCCAGTAAAATACCATTGGAACGAAGCGTGTTGATTACTTTGGAGTCAGAATTGTAAGCAACAATAGAACGAACACTGGGGTTCATCTCACCAATTTCACGCGCATCCTGTGTTGCACGCACTGAACTGACTTCGATTAGACCTAATGTACTGGTAGGAAGAATCAGGCCAGGGTAAAGATCCTGCCCCTTCAAGTTAGTTACATTATCTGCTCCAGCCGGAACTGCAATATTATCTCCGACAGCTTCGATCTTGCCGTTGGTTACTTTGATGGTGCCATTTTGAATTACTTTACCATTCCCAATATGAATGGTAGCATTTGTCAAATAAAAACTTCCCTTCTGTTCTTTGGCAGGCAATACTGTCTCCTGTGCTTGTAAAAGCGATAAGGAAACTGTCAGTAAAGTGCTAAATATTATCTTTTGCATAACAGTGCTTTTTCAATTTCAATTATTCGATATCAATTACCAATAAACCGTGGCTGTGTCCATGATCATGACAACTATGCATCATTTGATAACTAGGTTGTGCAGGAATTACTGGAGCACCACTTCTTTTTTCACCATTCATTTTTCGAACCAGACGCGTTCTTTCTTGATCTACTTTTTGCTGCATTTCATCATCTTTCTTTCGATCAAAATAGATAGCGCCATCCACGATTGTATAAAGTGACTTGGCATAGATACTCAAGGGATGATCACTCCATACCACCACGTCCGCATCTTTGCCAGGCAATAAACTTCCCACCCGATCTGCCACATGTAGCATTTTAGCCGGGTTGAGGGTAACCATCTTGAGGGCTTCTTCTTCAGTAACTCCTCCATACTTTACCACTTTGGCAGCTTCCTGATTTAATCGACGCGCCATCTCCGCATCATCGGAATTGATCGCAACGGTTAAACCCACCTTGTGCATGATAGCCGCATTATAAGGGATAGCATCTTCTACTTCCATTTTATAAGCCCACCAATCAGAGAAAGTGGAAGCAAATGAGCCATGTTCTTTCATTTTATCAGCCACTTTATACCCCTCCAGGATATGCGTAAATGTGTTCACCGTATAACCCATTTTATTCGCTACTTCCATGGCACCATTGATTTCACTTTGCACATAAGAGTGACAAGTGATAAACCGACGCTTTTCCAGAATTTCTACCAATGCATCCAACTCTAAATCACGACGTGGCGCAACTGGAGCGGCTAATAATTTTTTGTTCTTGCTTGTCTCAAAGGCCTTTCGTGCTAGTTCAAAATCCTGCCATTGCTTTTGGTAATCCTTTGCTCTAGTAAAGGCATCTACTAAAACTTGCTCGACTCCCATGCGGGTATCAGGATATCTGTTATTCCCACTGGAAGAAGCAGAGCGTTTTACATTTTCGCCTAGCGCAAACTTGATCTGACCAGGCCAGTTATTAAATTTCAACCCATCATCATTGGCACCCCAGCGCAATTTGATTAATTGAGTCTGCCCACCAATTACATTGGCTGATCCGTGCAAGATGTGTGAAGTGGTAACCCCTCCGCTGAGCTGACGATAAATATTGATATCATCCGGATTTAAATTATCGCTGATGCGTACCTCAGATGTTACCGACTGTCCACCTTCATTGATTGAGGCAGCGGCAATATGCGAATGTTCATCAATTATACCGGCTGTAACATGCTTCCCTGTACCATCAATTACTTTAGCATCAGCTGGTGCGGTGATACCTTGACCAACTGCTGCAATTTTTCCTTCCCTTAATAATACATCTGCATTTTTAATCACACCCTGCGCTTCATTGGTCCAAACTGTTGCATTTCGAATCAGGATGGTTTCAGTTTTAGGCTGTTGCCCTTCTTCCCATCCAAAAGGCAGAAATGGATATACTACTTTTCCAACAGCAGGCAACTCTTTTTTACGAACACTATCAATAGCTACTGTGCTTTGCTTAACTAGTGTTGCTGTCCAGGTTAATGGATTTCCCAATGAATCAGTTCCAACTCCGTTCCACTCGTTACCATTGGAGACACCACTGAGTCTGGTAGCGGTCAGTGGTAAAGGTTGTTCTGCCATTCCTGGAAAACGCGCTCCCATTCCAGCTCCACGTGCACGGGTACTATCAAAAGCAGGACGCTGTCTGACTGGAGCAGGTGCGTAATAAATTTTTAATTGCTTGCCATCAAAACTAAAGCGAGAAAGTAGCGTGTCCTTTGCAAACAAGGTTGCCGCTCCAGGAGATTTAACTTCTAATGTGTAATTCTCCTTGCCTGACTGTGTGGCAACCACCAACTGATAGGTACCTGCAACATTCCCTGCATCCTCTTTGATGGTATATTTAATGCCCTGAATCCAATTCTGCAATAAGGTTGTTTTTTCTTGGAACAAGGGGCCCGTAGTAATTATAAAATTGGCAAGCTTTCCCTTATCTAAACTACCAACCTTATCAAACACTCCCAGCATTTCTGCAGGCGTTTTTGTCAATGCATCCATGATCTTAGTCTCGGAGAGTCCATATTCTCTAGCCTTTTGCAGATTACGTGTAAACTGACTTACGCTAGACAAATCAGCTGTGGTTAATGCAAATGGAATTCCAGCTTTCTCAAAAGCAGCAGGCTGAGAAGGAGCTAGCTCCCAGTGCTTCATATCATTTAACGCTACAAATCGAGCTTCGGCAGGATCCTCCACATCTTGTGCATTTGGGAAATTTAACGGAAGAATAAATGAAGCACCTGTATTTTTCATTTCACTGATACGCTGGTATTCATTCTGCCCCGCTTTTAAGATATACTGCACACCAAACTCTTTTCCGATTCGGTAAGCACGCAAATCGTTCCATTTATCATTGGACTCAAAAATTTGAGGCAAAGACTGATTCTCATTCCAGGTTTTCAAAGTAAGATTGTATCCTTCTTCCTGGGGTTGTGTCTTATACCATTGTGCATCGAGATAAGTTTGACGAAGCAAAGAAATATTACCCATCATAGAGCTGGGATAGCTTTGTGTAGAACTTCCTTTGTTAAAAGAATAATGTGCGGCTGCTCTATCTTTTAGAATGATCAGATTTTCTTTTTCATTGGCCAGCGTTACTAAAGTTCCCGTACCGCGAGCGATACCATCTCGGATATGACTCAGTACGGTTCCAAATCCCAGCTCACGAAGAGACTTGGCCTTGCTTTCGTCTGAAGTAAACACAGTGTGTGCCTGTTGCTCACTACGAATGGCCTGGTTCCAACCATAAGGGCCCTTCTGATTAGTTTCTAGTTGTGCACTACGAAAAAAATCAAAGGGTTGACCGGCAGGACGTTGCTGTGAAGAAGGTATACCATAATCAGCATACAAATCAATGAAAGAGGGGTAGATAAACTTTCCTTTACAATCGATTTCAACAGCCCCAGCCGGAACGGATAATCCTGTGCCAACAGCCAGGATGCGACCATCGCGAATAACTAGTGTCGCATCTTGAAGCGTGGTACTTGCATCTTTCACAACAGTTGCATGCGTAAAAGCAAAATAACCAGAGCGGGGGTCTGCCACTCCATTTTCAGGAAAAGTGGGTTGTGCATATACAGCGTAGGTTCCTGTCAGCATCAAGATCCACATGAAAAGCTTGTAGAATCGCATAGCCAGAATTTTAGTTGGAATAAATAATACGGACAGCAATGATAGGTAATTAGTTTTACTTTTAACCTACCAAATGCTTCAAATTGATGGCTGGTAAAAAACACGTATTTAACTCTAAGATTCTCAATCATTCTCCTGTTGAACAGACCGGTGTGGAAGAGCGAACGATCCGTTTTACAAAGAGAAGCATCAAAGGATCCAGTAAAATGCAGGGACTGCATATGATCCTTAGCATGATAGACCTAACTACCCTAGAGGGCAAAGACACGCCGGGAAAAGTTAATCAATTGTGTACCAAAGCAAGACATCTTCATGACCACATTCCTGGGCTTCCAACCGTGGCCGCCATTTGCGTTTATCCATCCATGGTTAGCGTTGCAAAAAAGGCACTGCAAGGAAGTTCTATTAAAGTAGCCTCAGTGGCCACTGCATTTCCCAGTGGTCAGTCCTCGCTGCGAATTAAACTAGCCGATACACGTCTGGCTGTAACTGAAGGAGCTGATGAAATTGATATGGTAATCAGCAGAGGTAAATTTCATGCCGGAGAATATGCCTATGTATTTGATGAAATTGCTGCCGTCAAGGAAGCTTGTGGCAAGGCAAGGCTGAAGGTTATTTTGGAAACGGGCGAACTAGGAACCTTGGACCAAGTGAAAAAAGCAAGTACCATCGCCATTGCAGCCGGTGCTGATTTTATTAAGACCTCTACCGGAAAAATTCAGCCGGCCGCAACACTACCAGTAACATTGGTTATGCTGGAAACCATTCGTGACCATTTTCAAAAAACCGGTAAAAAAGTGGGCATGAAACCAGCCGGTGGGATTTCAAAATCAAAACTAGCCCTTCACTATTTAGTGATGGTCAAAGAAACACTGGGAGATGCTTGGCTTGATAATCATTGGTTTCGTTTTGGAGCTAGTAGTTTAGCCAATGATGTGTTGATGCAAATAGCAAAAGAAACACTGGGCAATTACCAATCGCCCACTTATTTTTCAATCGATTAAACGATATATAGGATGGCCACCAAAAAAAAATGGGAATACGCTCCTGCACCTGAAAGCAAACAACCTGCTGCGATTGCCAGCCGTTATGAGCTTTTTATCAACGGAAAATGGCAGCAGCCAACAAGCGGTAGCTATTTCAAAAGTATAAATCCTGCCACCGAAGAAAATTTGAGTGAGATTGCGGCAGCTAATGAAGCGGATGTAAATAAAGCGGTACAAGCAGCCCGTCAAGCGTATGAAAAATACTGGAAGAAAATTACACCCGCTGAAAGAGGTAAATATATTTTTCGGATTGCACGTATCATGCAGGAAAGAGCGAGGGAATTAGCCGTTACTGAAACCATGGATGGCGGCAAGCCCATTCGCGAAAGCCGGGATTTTGATATTCCAACAGCTGCCAATCACTTTTTTTACTACGCTGGATGGGCAGACAAATTAAACTTTGCATTCCCCAATAAAAAAGCGAATGCCCTGGGTGTGGCTGGACAAATTACACCGTGGAATTTTCCATTACTAATGGCTGCCTGGAAAATTGCCCCTGCATTAGCCACCGGCAATACAGTAGTATTAAAGCCTGCAGAGACTACTTCACTTACTACCTTAAAACTGGCGGAGATCATTCAAGAAGCCGACCTGCCTCCAGGAGTTGTCAACATCATTACCGGCGCGGGAGAGACGGGTGCTTGGCTTACCAAGCATAAAGACGTCAACAAAATTGCATTCACTGGTTCTACCGAAGTAGGAAAAATAATTCAACGCACCTTAGCAGGAAGCGAAAAGAAATTAACCTTGGAACTCGGTGGAAAAGGCGCTAATATCATCTTTGAAGATGCCCCCATTGACCAAGCGGTTGAAGGCGTGATCAACGGTATATTTTTTAATCAAGGACATGTATGTTGTGCCGGGTCGCGATTGTACGTACAAGAATCCATTGCAAAAATCTTTATCAAAAAATTAAAAGATCGGATTGATACGTTATTGGTTGGCGATCCGATGGATAAGAATACAGACATTGGTGCCATCAATTCCGCTCAACAGCTTAAGACCATTCAACAGTATATTAAAATTGGTAAATCCGAAGGTGCTAATTTTTTTGAAAGCAATTGTGCACTTCCTAAAAAAGGGTATTTCTGTAAACCCACTTTATTCACCAATGTAGCCCAAAGCAATAGAATTGCACAAGAAGAAATCTTTGGCCCAGTACTTTGCATTTTGACCTTCCGTACAGACGACGAGGTTATTGAAAAAGCAAACAACTCACCCTATGGTTTAAGCGCAGGAGTTTGGACTGATAAAGGCGCCCGCATTTTTAACATTTCAAAACGGTTGCGAGCCGGAGTGATATGGGCCAACACCTACAATTTATTTGACCCCACTTCTCCCTTTGGAGGATATAAAGAAAGTGGCTTTGGCCGTGAAGGAGGATTGCAAGGATTACAACCTTATGTTCAACTTAGTTAAACACTAGAAAATGACGCAGAACAAAAGACTAGAGATTTGGAAAACCTACAAAATTTATATTGGAGGTCAATTTCCGCGTACGGAGTCAGGACGCAGTTACGCTGTTAAAAATGCCGGTGGAAAAACTATTGCTAATGTCTGCCAATCATCCCGCAAAGACGTCAGAGATGCAGTGAGCGCTGCCCGCGCAGCCTGGAGTGGATGGAGTAATAGAAGTGGATTTAATCGAGGACAAATTCTATACAGAATTGCAGAAATGCTGGAAGGGAGAAAAAAACAGCTAAAGGACGAACTGATTGCTCAAGGCTTTACCGCGGCATTAGCCACGCGTGAAATCAATCTGTCAATTGATCGGCTCATCTATTATGCCGGATGGTGTGATAAATATCAATCACTTTTTAGTTCAGTCAATCCAGTAGCCACAGCACATTATAACTTTTCAGTCCCTGAGCCGATGGGTGTAGTGGGTCTTTTGGCCCCTGCTAATGCACCACTGCTGGGTATAGTTTCCTTGATGGCCCCTTGTATTGCTGGAGGGAATACCTGTTTGATACTTGCCGATCAGGAACAACCGCTTGCTGCAGTTAGTTTTGCAGAAGTGCTTAATAGCGCTGACGTGCCAGGTGGCGTTGTAAATATTTTAACAGGCTTTCAACAAGAACTAACCGAATGGATTAGCGCACATATGGATGTGAATGCTATGGTTTGTTTTGAACAAGGGGAACTGGATTGGAAAAAAATGCAAGAAAATGGAGCAAGTCATGTAAAACGCATGTTTCGTTGGAAAACCAATGAACTATTCACTGCTGGGGGACAATCTCCATACCTGATTACGGATTTACAAGAAATTAAAACTACCTGGCATCCCATACAAACAATTGCTGGTAGCGGGAACGCCTACTAAAGCAGCTATCTTTACAATATGTTTCGCTTCTTAGCTCTCATGAGTTTTTGGTTACTGCAAGTCATTCCTTCCAAAGCAGCAGCGCAAGACAGCCTTTTCATTTCAAAAAATGACTCTTCGTATGTATCCATTATCAAGGATAATCGTGTTGATGGACTGATCAAAAGACAAATTCAGGTCAACGAGGAAACCAGCCGAAATGCAAGAAGACAGGATAAAGGTTTTCGACTTTTGGTCATTAGTACCACCCTACGGGATGAGGCATTAGCCGCTAAAACAAAAGTGTACTCCTATTTTCCAGAACTCAAAGCTTATCTTTTTCATCAGTCACCCTATTACAAAGTAAAAGCCGGAAATTTTAAAGACCGAAAAGACGCTGAACTCTACCAGCGAAGACTTGAGCTGCTGTTTCCAAAAGGAGTTTTTATCATCAACGATCTAATCGAAGTAAAACTAAAACTGCCGGGTGAGGAAGATGTCATAGAACAAGACTGACAGTTCTAGCAAGGAAGAACTTATTTTTGTGATATGCAAGCAAGGATTCAGCAATTAGCCAAAACGTATTTACCGGATCTGATTAATTGGCGACGTCATCTACATCAACACCCCGAGCTGAGCTACCAGGAATTTGAAACAGCCAAGTTTGTTCAGGATAAACTAACCGAATGGAAAATTCCATTTCAAGTAATGGCAGGAACCGGTGTGATTGGATTGATAAAAGGCAATAATCCTGATAAAAAAACAATTGCACTACGTGCTGACCTCGATGCACTCCCGATTCAGGAAGAAAATAATATCTCATTTCGTTCTTGCAAGCCAGGTATTATGCATGCTTGCGGACACGATGTACATACCGCCTGTTTACTAGGGGCTGCAAGAATTTTACAAGAAACAAAAGAAGAATGGGAAGGCACTGTGAAACTGATCTTCCAACCTGGCGAGGAAAAAAATCCCGGAGGTGG
>Ga0255078_1000105_pt1 | contig 22323 bp, 38 predicted proteins | sample Colum_Atlam_RepA_FD_188462 | JGI IMG/M metagenome (GOLD analysis project Ga0255078, IMG submission 188462) | Freshwater microbial communities from Columbia River, Oregon, United States - Colum_Atlam_RepA_8h | ecosystem: Environmental > Aquatic > Freshwater > River | place: USA: Oregon... | reverse complement strand
ATCATGGAGGGTAAGTCTATGGAGAATTTGAGGTCGTTCAACCCCAAATTTGAGCGTAACGGGACCGTAGCTAAAATATATGATAAATCGTAGCCCGTTGTGGGGAAAACAAAATCCCATCAGTCATCAACACAAGGAGTAATTAACCTTGTGGACTGTGGATGAATAACCAGTCGTGATCCTGAAACTTGGAGGTAATCATTAGTCCTCCCTATTTTATTTTAATGTGGTGTTAGTTTATGTAGAACGTTCACATTCCTGTGAAAAGTCCAGTGAAACTCTGGACACCACTCCAATTTTAACGCGGAATTAGTGTCATGAGGAGCACGCTCACATTCCAGTGAGAAGGCCGGTGCAAGTCCGAGATTCCGCTCCATTTTTTGGACCCTTAGCTCAATTGGTTAGAGCAGGGAACTCATAATTCCTTGGTTATCGGTTCAAGTCCGGTAGGGTCCACCATCTTTCAAGATATTCTTATCTTTATGAAACTGCCACTTCGATACAATCCTCCAAGTGAAACTCCTCCTAAACCAGCAGCAGCATCACTTGCAAAATTGAGTGATTGAGAAACGTGGGTCAATACAAACGTTCCTTCCAAGTAATAACTACCAGTTAAGTTTCTGCTGTTTTTCCATACACTACCACTCTTGATCAATAAATCCCCATATGATGATGTGGTTGTGGTATCCACTACGTCATGTAGTTCTCCCAATTCAGCACCATTGTCGATTCTGACGTATATAGATCCGTTATTTAATTGTGATCTAATTACTTCACCAAGTCTGACACTGTGTTTTGGTGCTATAGGTGCAACATTTGTTATGGTGCCACTTGATGACAAATAAAGCAAATCGCCGGGATTGAATGCTTGAGTATTGATGCTCAGAAACTTACCTTCGGTCATTACATAACCAAAAGATCCTTGATCAAGAGACTGAAACATGAAACCGAGAGTATTTGCCGAATTAGCATCGTTCGACCAGTCTGCCAAACCAACTGTTGGTGTGTTGGCACTATTATCAGCACCAATGATTCTGACTACTCTTCCTCTTGGTATTGTTGCACCAGATCCATTTTTGACATAAACAATAATATTCTGAGAATATTGTGATCCACTAGAAACTGTTGCATAACTTGAAGATACGGTGTGTTGAGCCCAACTAGCAGTGATTGGGTAGGTGCTTCCAGTGACTAATGCTTTTTGATAGTATGAACCATGTTGTCCATCTAGTTTGTCTGCGTCTAAAGCGTAACTAGCAGTGTCAGCGAGCAGAGAATAACTAGACGTTTCAGAACTTATGACATAACTTGCGGTTTCTGATGTCAAAGCATAACTGGCAGATTCAGCCCAACTTGATGTGATCGGGTAGGTGCTGCCAGTTTGCAATGTGGTTCCAGATCCACTTAAATTCAATAAGTTACCAAATCCATCGTAGTAACTACCAGATACAACCTGGACCAATCTACCGTATGTAAACGAGACCTTTTGACTTGTTAGTGAATATGGCATAAATTATTTGATGATCAACTTTTTTGCAGTGTTCAACACTTCATTGAGTATTGATTGACCGTCTTCGATCTTATTATCAACAATGTATCCCGCAAACAATTCAAATGCTTTTTGTTGATCGGAGTTCTTGAATATATTGACCTTTTGTTCAATCATTTGTTTGACGAATCTGACAGCGTGTTGTTTTGTGGTCAATACTTCCACAGATGGCTTTGCGTCCAACATCACTGATTCACTTAGTGTGACCTTCTTGACAAATGATGTGGTATAATCCGACTTGAATGGAACAAAATAAGTGTCTTCTGCAATGACCTCAATGTAAAGTTTGCCGGTGACATTTTCATCAAGCACGTTTGACAGTTTTTTGATAGGAATTGTTACTTTGCCACTTTCGTTGATTGATCCACGAAACTTGATGTCAAGATCGTTGGCTTCAATTACCAGATTGATTTTGCTTTTCTTGAGGCTTGTTCCTTGAACTTTCAAAAAGCACTCAAAGTTTTTATCTTGATCAAGTTCTAAATTATACATATTATTCCTTAAAATCTGTTATTTCCACTTTCAATTGTCTAGCTATTGCTTGAACATTTTCAACGGTAATTTTGATATCTTTGTTTGTTTTCTTTTTATCTGCAACAGAGGCATCACCCATAAGTATCAAAACTTCGATCAACTTATTCTTATTTTGTTGCGTCATCCTATCCAAGTTCTGCTGCAACTGATCACGAATTTCGTTTATGCGTTGTTGATCGTTAACCAAATCAAACGGATGATCACCCCAGGCTTGAGGATCTCTTGCACCGCCACCCAACAAATCGTCAATAATGATGTAAACTTCTTGCCAAAGTCTTTGTTCTGATTCCCAGTTCAAGTCATCATTTTGCCAGTCTATGTAAACAATTTGGCTCATTAATTATAGATATAAATAGATAAAACTATCTGTTGACAATCTTATAATCTGTGGTATCATGGTTATGAAACAATTAACTATATATGGCACACCTAATCAAGTTGAACCAGTTGGACCTGAACCACGATAACACTCGCACTTACATTCCTATTCTTTTTAATTTGGATCGGGCTACCAGCATGGAACCAAGTCCTAGTGGAAAGCACACTGTTATCAACACCACCAGCAATGGTCCAGGCATTCGTGTAAAGGAGTCTATTGATGAGATTTTGCGATTGAGCACTGGATGTTGCAATGACAAGAAGACTTTGAACGGATAAAATTATGAATGTTCACGATCACCTCAAGTCATTGACTGTGGCTGAGATCAAGGATACTTACATCAAGAATACTATTCCAGCTGCATCCGCAATGATGCATGTTACTGGAGACTTTAACCTATCAACACTAATTCGTAACAGTAATTTCTTTGGTTACGAGCGGGTGTTTTATGTTGGTGGCAAGAAGGCTTATGATCGTCGTGGTTGCGTAGGCACTCACAATTATATTCCCGTAACCTTTATCAAGACCGAGGAGGAGTTTGTCAAGACCGTCAAGGATCTTGGTTATTCTCTAATTTCAGTTGAGAACAACATCAACTATGTTTCATATGATTTTCATAGTCTAATGAACGTGATTCGTAATGGACATGATGCTTTGAACAAGCCTTTGTTTATTTTTGGTGAGGAACAGAAGGGTCTGAGTGACTATATCTTGTCTAACAGTGATCGAATTGTCACTATTAGTGGTCGAGGAACTGTTCGTAGTTTGAATGTTGGAACTGCGAGTGGTATTGTATTGTCAACATATGCTTCGTTATTTCCCCAGACAAATGTATGAATAAACTCAAGAATACAAAATGCACAGTGATTGGTCCAATGCAATTCGCAGATGGAACCAAGATTCGTGAATACTTTCGTAATGAACTTGCGAAGATGAACATCACTGTGTTTGATCATTATCACAATCCTTTTATTGATGACTGTATCAAGGAGGATGAAGAGACGGTGGCGCATATCAAAACACTAATCAAAGAAGAACGATTTGATGAGTTGGAAACTTACAAGAGCATTCGATCACATGATTTGGCTTTGATTGACAAGAGTGATTTTGTCATTGTCCAGTATATATCTGGAGTTACGATGTGTGGCACTTGGGAAGAGTTTTTCAGTGCCAACAGAATGAAGAAGCCAATTTTCTTCATCACAAATGACAAAAAGTTGACTCCGGCATGGGTTTATTGGACAATTCCTAATAGATATGTATATACTAGTAAGGAAGATGTAGTGTCCATGTTGACTGATATTGATAATGGTAACGTTAAGATTGACAGTGATCGTTGGAGACTATTGAAGCCTGAATATCGATAGTTATGGTATTTTTAATCAATAGTAACAAGAAATATTATCAAGTCGCTGCACCAATTTTGATCAAAAGTCTGGTTGATAGTGGTATTGACAAACGAAACATTGTTGTAATTGTCGGAGGATGTGAAAGTCCAATGACAATAACAATAGATAGCGTTCAATATCATATGGTTGAATATGACAGCTTTGATATGAATGCATTCATCTATGTTGTTGAAAACAATGTAGACTTTGGTTCTTTCTTTTACTTACATGATACCTGCGAAGTTGGCAAGAACTTCTATAAATACGTTGTTGCAAAGTTGGAAAAACACAAACCGACCAAGTGTATGCCTCTAAAAGGAGGATCATCAATGAATATTGGTTGGTATAATGTGACTACGATCAAACAATACAAAGGTAGAATCATAGACCAAAAGAATTTGGATCTATCAGAAAAATCAATGTATAAAGCAAAACGAGAAGCTGTTGATAATGAAGATCACGTTATACATTTGATTGGTGGTCGAACAGATAAATTTACAACTAAAGATGCGATCATTACTAAAATGACTCAATTGTATGGTGATACAACAGAACGTCGATGTGAGTTTTATGATGAAATCGATCTCAAGAAGTATAAACGAAGTTGGGCTAGAGCACCCAAATATGCAATAAATCTATAATTTTTTCTATTGACATGGATATTTATATTGCATGAATAACAAACAACTCAAGAAAATGATCCGTGAAGCCTATACCGAAGTATTGGCTGAAAAAGAAAAGTCAGAAAAGAAGACAGCTCCTAAGAAGGAAACTCCAAAGGTCACTAAAAAAGACTTGGACCAAACCAAAGATGACACCATCAATACTGGAGATGCTGTTGTGGCTGCTAGAAAAGAAAAGATTGCTTTGAGTAAGGGTGATAAAGAAGAAGCATCTTTCTACAAGAAAGTTAAGTCTATTGTTAACAAGAGAAAAGGCAGCAAGGTCTAACAAATCCAAAATATTGTTATATGTCTGCTTATCACCATACTGAAGTTATAGATTTTGTAGGACAAGACTATCTAAATAGCGTAGAAGTTGCTATTGAAACTGGCACTGAACAAGGGAATGGCACCCAAATACTTGCCGACCGTTACAAAAAGGTTATAACTATTGAGTTGGACGACATTTATTACAACGAAGCAAAAGTCAAGTTTGCAAATACAAAAAACGTTGAATGTCATCATGGAAATTCAGAAGAAGTCTTAAAAAGAATAATTCCGACACTAACGGGTCCGACGATGTATTGGTTGGATGCTCACTACATGGGCACTGTGAATACAGATTGGGAAAAGAGTAATTGGAAAGGTTACATAAACCATTCTGGTTGCATCAACAACGATGAGTCAGATTCCAGAAATCAAAACCCAATCGACAGAGAACTACAACTGATTTATAACCTACATACACCATCTGCTATTTTGTATATCGACGATCTTGACAAGTTTGATGAACAAGGCAATGGAACAAAAGACAAAATGTTTGTTGGTGAAAATTGGACACATCTGAATTTGGATAGATTGGTAGAGACTTTGGGAAACAGAGTAAGAGACATAAAGCATACTCCTTATCATCAGATGCTTATATTTCTCAAGGAAAAGTAATGTCTCATTATTGTTATTTGGTTGAGTGTGTTGACAACACACTTTATTGTGGATATACCAACGACATCGAACGAAGATTGAAAGCACACAATTCTGGTAAAGGTGCTAAATACCCACAAAAAAGACTGCCTGTCAGATTGGTTTACTTTGAGACTTTTACCTCTAAAGTCGATGCTATGCGTCGAGAATATGCTATAAAACAATTGAGTCGTAGTGAGAAATTAAAGTTAATCAAAACTCATAAATCTTGAATATGTATGTAATATAGTCATATGAATAACAAGATTGAAAAGAAGATTACAGAACACAATGAGTTGATTGCCACCAGAGTTCCCCCAGGCGATAGATGGACACTACGTGGTGATGCAAGAAAAGTTATTCATAACTCACTCACAGAAGCATTAGAAGCATATTTCAATGAAGCTAGATTCAAGGGTGAATACAGATTGGCACCACTTGATAGTAAGTTATATGCTATTAAGACAGTGGAAGAAGAAATCATTCCAGAGCCACCAAAGTCGTTCAACATTTACGGCGATCCAATCTAAGTTCTGTTCGGTTAAATACCATCACTGATCATATTTATTAATACAATATGATCGGCAACATAACTTACGAATATTTACTATGTAAACCCAATATTATATCTTGGCTACTGACGATTGCCGATCTTGAAAAGAATTCAACATTAGCCAGAGCAGCAAGAGGATTGGCTTTTGACATAAACGGCAATGTGTTGTCTCTTACACCTGAATATAACTTGTTGTATGCGAAGTATGAATTCAAGGTAGTTCAACAACGAGTTGGAAATGGAACAACACTAGGATATGTTTTATATGAATATTATGCGGGTAAAAATCAATCCGTATATGTAGGTGTTATTCAAGAATTCTGTGAAAAACAATTCTAGCTTCGTTAGTCATTAACAATTTTACCGCATATTTATACTCATATGATTATTGATTGGGCTGTTTATTATCAACAAAATAAGCATCTTCCATTGAATAGAGTGATGGAAGACTACAAAGTAATGCTTAACGAGTTTAATGAGATGATGACTCTCATAACTCAACAAAGTGGACAAGCTGCAGGTGGTGGCGGAGGAACAACTCCATCTCCAACACCACCTGGTCCAACGCCAACACCAACACCCACTGCAACGATCACTCCAACACCTACCGTCACTCCTACGCCAACTGCTACTGCGACTCCTACACCTACTGCGACATCGACTCCTACACCAAGTCCAACTCCTTCTCCGACACCTACAGCTACTCCTACGGTAACTCCTACACCAACTCCTACATTGGTTCCTATTGAATTTGCTGTTGTGTTTTCAATGGCTGGTGGTGGTGAAACATATGGTGGTTTGACACCTACATCAAGCATGAGATTGTCAAGTAAACTAGATGATGTTGTAAGTGAAGGTGACATATCATATGTAGTCTCGCTTGATAGTTCGAACCCATTGGGATCAGGCACACAAACACAAGTTGCTACAATTTCTTCGTCATTTTTGAATCCATCGACTGGTGCGGTTGCAAATGTCAATTTTAGGAATCTTGAACCAGACTCAACGTATTATTATTGGATAAAAAACAATACAAAAAACCAATACATATCTCAGAGTTTGAATTTGACAGCAAGTTCTTATCTTGGAAAGTTTAAAACACTTCCAGACGGACTAACTCCATATAGTTTTTCGGCAAGCTTTGCAAGTTGTATGCAAAGCAATACAACGGCAACTGTATTCAATAAGATCAAGAATTATAACCCAAACATATTTTTCCAAATTGGCGATTTGTTTTACTGGGACAATTCCACTGAACCTTCGTCTACATCAGAGTATGAAAGTGCTTACCAAAATGTATTTTCGTCTGGTTCGGGATATCTTGGATACGGATCAGCAAATCCAAATCATTTCCCCGCATTGATCAAAAATGTTGCATTTGATTACATGTGGGATGACCATGATTATGGAAATAACAATTCGGATGTTAATAACGAAAACAAGGGTCATAATCAAGAATGTGTAAGAACACTATTGCCCCACGTTCCATTTACAGCGCCTGTCACAACATACACATCAGCATCTGTAAGCGTATCTGCTCAATCAATTTATCATTCATGGAAGGTTGGCAGAGTCAAGTTTATATTCACTGATAACCGTAGCGAAAGATCCCCAGCTGCTGAAGCAGATACTCCATCCAAGGTGGTGTGGAGTCCAGCTCAAGAATCTTGGTTCATGAACGAAATGCGTGATACCACTTGTCCAGTTAAGTTTTGGATAAATACGTTCCCGTGGGAGGGAGATGATACAATTCCTGCATACAACGGTGATGACGGTTGGGAAGAATACACATACTACAGACAAAAGATTTCTAATTTCTTGACTAGATTTTCTGGTTCAATTGGAAAGGTGATAATATTGTCTGGTGATGCACATATGACCGCCCTAGATGATGGTATATACTCCACTTGGTATGGAAGCGGAAGTAGATTGAATCCTCCTATGACGATTTATCATTCTGCTCCGTTGGATCAAGGAGGTAGCAGAAAAGGTGGTCCTTATATGTTGAGTGGATCTGATATTTACCAAGGTGGAGGTTCTCCAAACTGGTATACCTCAAGCCCAAATTATGCAGAAGCATTTAACAACTTGAGTTCGTCATTCACAATTCAAAACAACAGATACGGATGTATTGAAATCCATGACGACGTTACATCTACAATTGAGATTGATCTATATTCAAGAAGTGGCAATACCACCAACACATCCAGTGCCGGTGACTATGTATTCCCTTCTGTAAATGGTCAATTCAGAAAACTAAGACTCACCCTTGATACAACACAATATTTGAGTGGATCTGGAGGTCTATTGGTGCAAAGTTCAAGTTTCTTAGGATTCCCACCAGGCCCAACGCCAACTCCTACTCCAACGCCTACAATAACACCTACACCAACTGTAACCCCTACACCCGGTGGTCCTACAGCTACTCCAACACCTACGCCAACCGTGACTCCTACTCCGGCACCTTCATCGGCGTTAGTAAATTCTGGAAGTGTATGGAAGTATTTGGATGATGGATCAAATCAAGGAACTGCTTGGTATGGAGTATCTTTCAATGACACATCTTGGGCAAGTAACAATGCCTCATTTGGTTATGGTGATCCAGTAACCACCGAGATTAGTTTTGGTCCAGATGGTCTTAACAAGTATATTACATACTACTTTAGAAAATCAGTAACTATAGCTGACGCTTCTTCTATAGCTACTGCTACTCTGAAGTTACGTCGAGACGACGGAGCTGTAGTATACATAAACGGATCTGAAGTTGTTAGATCAAATATGCCAGTTGGAGCAATAACATATACAACAGTGGCATCAACGTGTGTTTCTGGAGTTGATGAAACTACATTCTTTGATTATTCAATTGACCCATCTGTGTTCGTCAATGGAACGAATGTTATAGCAGTTGAAATACATCAATGTAACTCAACTAGCTCTGATTTGAGTTTTGATTTACAAATCGTAACCACATGAAAATTAAAAAAGATAGAGTTCCCAGCGCAAAACCTTTAAAGATAAAACTAGATAAATGTCCAGAGTGTAAAGCGAAAGCTGGTCAAATACACTCGGATGGTTGTGACATCGAAAGATGTAGTGTTTGTGGTGGTCAATTACTCACATGTAACTGTGCTGGACATGACAAACAGTTTGCTAGATGGACTGGGTTCTGGCCTGGCTATTTAGAAAGCAAAGAACTCAACTTGGATCTAAATAGTTTCTATGGTATGGGTCTACAAAAAATCGTGTTTGTCAAACCAGATTAAATAACGACTTCGGATCTATCTACCATCTCGTTATATTCATGTTCACTCATTTTTGCCAAATCTTTATAGTGATAACCATAATTGTTTTTGGTTGTATGTTCACTTCTACGATTCATGTGAAATGTTGATTTACTCACAGTATACTCATGTGAAAGATACTTGTAGTGCAACATTTTTAACTTGATTGGAGCATCTTTTAAGAATGTTCCCAAAGAAGCATACTCACCGTCACCGTCTGTATGTGCTGCACAATCTGGAACCACAATTCCTTGAGGTTCCGCATAATTACAACCCATGTTATAATTGATGTTTGTAATCTTTTGTGGATCAAAGATGATTCGTTTTCTAATTGACCCAGGGTAACGTGACGTATCCCATATACCGCTTTTTACTTGATCTGTAATTGGCACACCATATGTTGGAAACACTTTTGATGTCATTTGGTATCCGTTCACTTGAGGCCAAGTTACACCTCTATCCTTGAATTCTTTCAGAACGCCAAGTATGTTTGGATGATACAAAAACTCATCAACGTCACACACAATCTGCCAATCAAACTGATCTCTGAACTGTTTGTAGTAATTGTTGCGAATATCCAACAATATCAAATCGTCCAATTCATTTCCATTGTCTAAATATACCAACTTTGCTTTGGAATATTGACTTACAACATCTGCGGTATTGTCGGTGCTGTGACCATCACAAATCATGATTGAGTCACAGAACTTGGAATAATGATCAAGAAAAAAGGGTAGTATTCTACCCTCGTTTTTTGTAACAGTTATAACATTGATTTTCATCTGACCCTTACTACTTAATGTTCTTCATGGCAGGTGTAGCCTTGTGCCATGGAACTTCAATTACTGGAATACCTTGATTTTGTTGTTGTGGTGGAACTGGACCAGCTGGTGGTGTTGTTTGTGCCAATTGTGCCTTTGCGGCTTGTTGACTGTTGTTAAATCCTGGGTTGTTGGACATTACTCCACCTAGTGGTTTTGGGTTTGCGATTCCTAATACAAATGCCATATGTTTATTTTATCCTTTCTCTATATCAATAACTATCGTTTTCCATACACTTCACAGTAGTTTTCTATCACTTTTTTGTATGGAGGAAATAGATTATAGTTGTCAATATCAATTTCTTGTTTCATTTTACTGACGTATCTGAGTATTGATGGGTCACTTTCAATTGCCAAGTCAACCAAAGGTTCTCCTCGACGATGTGTGAAATACTTTTGAGTAATACCAAGAAAGTGATGATACTTTACTTTCATCGGATTGATCAAATACGCTTTATTGGACAATTGTATACACTTCAACAATCCCCATTCGTAATGATCGTATGTTCTTCGTTGATCTGTTTCTTTCAATAATGTTTCATTATCGATCAACAAATAATCTTTGACATTTTCAAACAATTCACGTTGGTTGTTATGATATGTGTAACGTATGACTTCTTTCTCAAGATTCAAGAAAGTGATATCTTTCATATTCAATAAAAAGTCACGTTTGATGACAAAAAAAGAAATGTCTCCGTGAGGTCGATGTGTGCTACCGATACCCAATACCACAATTTCAAAGTCTTCATTAAACACTTTTTCTATTTTGTCCCATTCATCAATCACAAGATCGGTTTCGAGTCTAGCAACATATTCACAATTGGTTTGATCTACACAATATTCAAATGGATACAAATACTGATGACTAAACGTTGAATCTAATTGAGTGCCTGACCACTTGGTAGTAATTGGGAGTCCATCAGTTGACAATTGTTCTACTATAGCATATCCCTCCAAGTCTTGTTTCAACCACTCATAAAACTCATTTGCTTGTTCTTGAGATATGTCTATACCACTTGGAATGGAAGGAATTATTACTTTGATTTCAGCCATGCACTTTGACAACCGTTCTTTGATCAGTTTTCTACAAAGAGGATAGTCACAATATTCAGCCCATGGTATACAACATGATATCTTCTTGGCCATAATCAATTTGTTCCATATTCTATACAATAATTGTCTAACAGTGTTTTATACGGTGGAAATAGATTGTAATTGTTAAAATCGATTTCATCACGCATATAGTGAATATATTTCATCCACGGAGATTGGGGATGATTCAACCCATCACTAGCTTGTGGTGTTTGATCTGGTGACTTGAGGCGGCGATACATAAAATAATGTTGCGTCATACCTACATAGTGATCAAAATTGACTGTGATGGGATTGATCAAATATGTCTTATCAGATTGTTCTATACATCTAAATACACACCACTGAAAAATGTCATATAGAAACTCCTCGTCTGATTTTTGTAACATCTTAGCTTTATCAAGTAATATGTAATCGGTCCCAGATGTTCTTAACTCCTCAGTATTGTTGTGATATGAATACCAAATCTTTCTCTGTTTGACCATCGTGAACATCATATCTTGAATATTCAACAGAAGACTTCGTTTACATGCAAAAAACGACACATCTCCCACTGATCTGTGTGTTTTGCCTATACCCACAGTTATTACATCAAAATCTTCTTCCAGAGCTTTTTCAAACTTATCCCAATCTTTTGTAACAAAATCTGTCTCAATTCTGGCCACATAATCATAGTTACACTGGTCTACACAATACTCAAATTGATATGCGTAAAGTGGATTGTAATTTCTGTCGTTGGTATTGCCGGACCATTTGGTTGTAGTAGTTACTGTGTGATCGATGACTAATCTTTCTACAATAGCATAACCACGTAAATCTTCACTTAACCAGTTGTAAAACTCATCCACAGCTTCTTGTGACAATTTAATGCCATGTGGGCTAGATGGAATAATTACACGAATCTCCGTCATACACTTTGACAGTTTTTCTTTGATCAACTTTCGACACAAAGGGTAGTCACAGTATTCGGTCCACGGTATACAACAAAGTATTTGTTTATTCATAATCAAGAACCATATACTTCACAGTAATTCTCCATCAAACTCTTGTATGGAGGAAATAAGTTATAGTCATCAATATTGATTTCTAACTTAACTCTATCAATATACTGTAAAAACCTATCATCGTGACTCTTCTCCAACGGAATATTTCTAAGATGAGCATACTGTCTGATGTTCATACCCAGATAGTGTTTGAATTCCACCACGTTGCTATTGATAATATAGACCTTATCTGACTTCTCACAAAACTGCATCAATGCCCACTGTAGTTGGTCATATGATTTGGTTTCATTTGGATTACTGATGATACCGTTCTTTCTATCAAAGACGCAATAGGTATCAAAAATATTACCAGAACAAGATCCTAGTCCATTTGGAGCAAACTTGATACTACGTTGTTCAGTTTCGTCAAACCTCAAGTTTTCAAGTGACAACAATACTTCCTTTTTTGCCACAAAACAACTGATATCAATCGATTCTCTATGAAAATGACCGGTTGTGATTAAGTCAAAGTCTTCATCAAATATCTTTTCAATACTGTCCCAGTCTTTGGTGACGAAATCAGTCTCAATTCTAGCAATATAGTCATACTCGCACTCATCCAAACATACTTCTAGGGGATAACTGTATCCGTGTTTGTAATTTCCGTCACGAAGATTGCCAGAATACTTGGTTGTCTGTGGCACTTGGTCAATAGTAATTACCTTGACCTCCGCATACCCCTTTAAATCGTTCCGTAACCACTCTATAAACTCCTTTGATTGATGTTGGGGTATCTGTAGACCCTCCGGGAAAGAAGACACCACAATTTGGATTTTGGCCATGCATTTGGATAACTTCTCTTTGATCAATTTTCTAGCCAATGGAAAGTCACCATATTCAGCCCAAGGGATGCAACAATATATCTGTTTGTTCATAACCCATATAACTAGTGTTATTTGGAGTCACAAAATTCAAACTCGTCATTAAACATAGAATATAAATAATCGGAATACTTATCTGACAGTGTATGGTCATTTATATCAATAATTCTACGATCATCGCAACAGTGACAACGCATATAAATGAAATTTTTCTTCACCGTTGCGGGTGTATCACATATATTGCATCTTATATCCAAGTGTTTCATGGTTCTATAAAATATCATACCACATGTTAGAAAAAAGGGTTGTCACAACTATGTAACAACCCTTCGTAATTTGTAACATTAGTAATTTATTTAGAGATCAACGTAATCTTTCAATTCGATTTTACCGTTTGTGATAGTAATATACTGATTGAGATGACAGTCAATACAAATGTTATTGGCTTCTGCCACATTTGTAAAACCTTCTTTGTGATACTGACACGCTCTACCAGTTTTCCATTGACTGGTATGACCGACAATTTGATTCAAATCCTCAATAGGTTGAAACTCATAGTCAAAATCACACCATACAATACCACCAGTTCTATATCTACCACCTCGACTATTACCAACTTGATAAAACCAATGTAAATCATCACTCTTTAACTTGGTTGTAGCTTCTTCACTACATTGATCAAGATATTTGAAAATATCTTCATTTGTAGAACAATTGGGAGACACCAATCGTTGATCTAAACCAGCGTGGGTCAATAGAATGCCATCTACAACACAAGCCCAGTTAAATTTCTTTTGAAAATAACCTCTGTGTTTTTCAATTACATCATTGATTCTATCAAACTTCCATTGTTCGTAACCACTACACCACACACTAGGTGCATCAAACAAATAGTGTAGATCGTGATTGCCAAACAACGTATAGTTCTTCTTGTTAGGAATAAACTCTTCTAACAGATACTTTGCGGTATCTGCATAGTGTTGTGGTTCATCATATACAAAGCTATCAAACCAATCACCAAGACAGATGTTAATATCACCGTCTTCTTTTGTGATAATTTTGTCTAGTTTTTTGTAATCATTGTGTGGATCTGCCACAATGACGATTTTCTTTTTCTTTGAATCTAAAGTTAGCATCAATACATTATATCAGACTTGTAACAGATGTCAACTACAAATCGGCAGTTCTGTTCTTTAGTTTAGTTATTAACCACTGTAGCATCTGTTTTTGAGTTGGATCTTTGCCATCTTTACGGATATCGTAGTATGCTAATTCCAAATCCAACAATTTTCGTGTTGTTTCCAACTTATCTAACCATAGTTTGTCTACGGGGTCATTGTCATTAGTTAATGACACTAATGCTTCCAAACTGGAAATGAGATATTTATTTTCTATCTCCGACAGGATTATTCGTTTCATCCGTCTTTTTCTTTTTGTTACCCCAGTTTATGGCATCATAATTCTTGTTATATTCACTTTTCTTCACTGGACGAGGTTTGTCCCCCTTGCCCGCTTGTCGATTCTGATTGCTCATATATTTCCTTGTATGCTTTTTCTATGGTTGAAAAGAATTTGTCTTGACGATAAAGATCTTCAGCAATTACAGTGTCGCTCTTGAGGAAGAAGGGTTTATCGCTAGGCTTAAGCCAGAAGCCGCCTTTGTCATCTTTTTCATAACTGACAAAAATGACATGGAACAACTTTTCTTGTAGAGTATTATACAAGTCTGCTTGTGGGTTGTCTACATAGAAAATGTCTTTTTCCGCCCATTTGCCGTTTACTCTTGGGCATACACACATTCGGTATTCTCCCTTGATGAATACTTTAAAAACAAATGCGTTCGGTATTGATTCGTTCATATAATTAACAACAGTGTCCTTTCTTGTCTTCGGCGGTAAATCTGTTTAGATAGTTATTGTGTCTTATATCTCTAAGACCATACAACTCTCTATACATCTCATACGTAATCTTATCCAGATCCTTCACAATCATGGGAATCGACTTAGTAGGATCAACAGCACGCATTTGTTTGCAATATTTCGTAATAATTGTTTTTATATTATCCTCCGGTATAACAGGTTTATTCATTGTCCCAAACTTTAATTTTTGACCACGAAGAATCCTTGAAGAAAATATCAGGCTCACCAAAGTGATCCAAACAAGCTTGAACAATGTTACCACTGCCCCAGTGCCAACCGCAGATATATCCATCTGTCCTTACCTTAGGCAACCATTGTGCCAAAAGTCTCCAACAATACTGATACGACGCATATTCATTGATGTAAATCATATCAATACTATTGTCTTCAAATCTATCAACAGCCTCCAGAGCATCAACATCATCAATCACCTTGACGTAAGGATATGGCTTGGTTCTCAACTTGAAGTTGTAACGAATGTCTTCAAGTGCAATGTTCTTTGGCCAAGACGGATCAACCTTGTCAAACTGATCAATTACTGTCAATTCTTCTGGATTCAAAAACTTTGCCATCAATGATGTGGTTTCACCTTGATAACAATTTATTTCAACGATTCTCTTGATCTTGAATCCACGTTGTTCAGAGTCTTTCTTCAAGTATTCGGTGAAATCCAAGAAACCAGTCAAATACACCTTCACTGGATTGTCAAGCATCGACAAAAACTTGATATCAGTATCAGTTGCGAAGAATTGTTCATGAACGCCAATACCAATACGTGAGTTTTGAATGTTCTTGAGTTTCTGTGTGGTAGCTTCTAGTTTTGCTTTATTGACCTTTTTGACCCAACTACCATCTTCAAAATAAGCATCAACATTACTGAGAATACCCGTAACTGAAGAAACAGTGTCGGATGTTCCCCATTCGGCTCCTGCAATAATACCCCCACTCCTTAGTTTTGGCAAACATGCTAGGATTAATTCTTTGACCTTCTCTGGTTTTGTATTTGATCCAAGATAAATGAAGTCTAAACTGTCATCTTGGAGTTTAGAGATGGCAGTAACTTCATCACACTCATGCAAAACAATACAAGGATGCTGTTTCGATCTCAAATAGAAGTTGTGTTTTACATTTTCCCAATTATGCTTGAATATTGACTCATCATCGTTGATGGTATCTGTCTTTGGTCTTGATGCGAATCGTTCAACAACGTTCAACACATTCGGATTCAACTTATAAGCAAAAATACTTGATAGTTCACCTTGAAAACAATTCAACTCAAGCATGTGTTTGACTTGAATCTTGCTATTGACATAGTTACACAAGTCTAAAGACCCTTTTAGAGGACCAATAACAAAATCTTGGGGGTTCTCTAAAATAAAATCAATACTCTGTTCGCTGACATAAAATTGATTTTTTGATATTGAAGATTTATCGTCCCTAGCAATTCCCAGTCTGGATTTTAAAACAGTTGTAATCAACGGTATATTTGTTGTTGTCATAACTTTATATAGGTTTTTGTATCGTCTTTTATGTAATTATAATTATTTCTTGATCAGGAATTCCGACAAAGATTTTTGGTTTTCTGTGTTTAAAATAACGAAGTCAGACCATGGTTTTCCATATCTAAGAATTTGCCAGCACCACCTTAGTCTTTCTGACCATCCAAGTGTTCTACCATTAAGTCCACGTTCAAACAAGCTCAATGATACTTCTTCTTCATCTTTGAATCGTTCAACAAGAAGTCCATGCGAATGACAATCACAAATTAAAAAGATTGAGTCTTGGTCTTTCATATTTTCAGAAATCTTTCAACATTCCAGATTTTATACGTAACCCAAGTTGCTGATTTGTGAATTGTTCTACAAATGGTCATTACGAATTTGTTGTAGTATCTACCAAACAGTCTGTAGAACAACGTGTATTCAAACTTTTGTCTATTGGTCCAATACTCTACATCCTTTCGATGACGTTCTTTTCGTTCTGCATTATCTGTCGCCGTAAATTCCATCAATTTAGCTTCGGTTACCTTGCCATCAACAAATATGACTTTATATTCAATCCAATAGTCATATGTGTCATTTGTATCTGTATCATAAGCATATAGTTTGACTGTATCTGTTATAGGATAAATTTGTTGCCACCAAACTTTGGTTTCCTTACGAGTTGGTAATTTTTCAATTAAAGACTTACCATTTGGGTTACCATCTGTATACTCATACTCAGCACAACGTAACCACAATGTTCCATCCTCACGGATTTCATAAAGATCCAAAGCATTATCAAAATCCTTGGTCTGGTATCTGTTGTTACAATAACCCTTAGAATCTTCTGGTAAAGGAAGAGGATACTTACACACTACGTCGTCAAACATTCCCATATTACTTAATCTCTTTAATCCAACTACTGTCGTCAAAGTATATATCTACATCACCGATGGTCTCAAGACAAGCAAAAACTACGTCTCCGCTACCCCAACCAATTCCAGCAATATATCCAGGCTTCTTGAGTTTCTTGACAACATTCATCAACTGACTCTTGAGTTCCTCTTTATTTTTATGTTCACTCAACACTACCAAGTCAACCGACGAGTCTTCTATGATACGTTCAAACATGATGGTTGGGTCATATTTGATTAGTTTAACACATGGGTATTTTTCAGTTCTGATTGCGAAGTTTTCTTCGGCATAAACTGGACTGACTGGTTCGCTTATATCTTGTGGCGACGATTCAAACTTTTCACCAACCCAAATTGCTTCGGGTGTAAGATACTTGGCAAGTAGCTCAGTATTTTCACCTTGATAAGCACCAATTTCCAAGATTCGTTTGATGTTTCTATTTTGTAGATACTTGAAGAACTTCAATGTTCCTTCGGCACTCAGTTTCGCATGACCTGTCTTCTTAGAAAGAGCATATTCAATATCTTCATCATTTGAAGTTATTGGTTGATCCAAACCTCTTCCAATCTTTGCATTTGGAATGGTATGTAGCCTAGAATTGTTTTTTACACGTTGTGTTACTTGAACAACCCAACTACTGTCTTCAAAACGAGCATCCACTTCACCAAGTTGGTTTCTGAGCGCTTTTGTTACACTCTCTCTACCAAGATCATGGCCAGCAATAAATCCACCCACCTTGATCTTGGGAAGATACATCTTAATATCACGAATGACACCTTCGTAAGTGTGATCTCCATCTACATAAACAAAATCAAGACTGTTGTCTTCAAACTTATTAAGCACGGCATAGCTGAAGTCTTTGATGTGATTTATACATTGATATTGACTTATACGGAGGTTGAAATTATGAATGACATTGGTGAAATCACCTGTTGAGCTACCATCAAATTCATCGTATCCATTCACAAAAGGATCGACAGCATACAGTTCTTTTGGATTGAACTTGAGTGCAAACAGTGTGGTTGATTCACCTTGATATGAACCGATCTCAACCATCTTCTCGACCTTGGTTCGTTGATTGACATAATCGATACACCCAAGCAAACCAGTCAACCAACTGTTTTGGTAATTGTTATTGTTCAATACAGTCGCAATATTTTCTTCTGTTACAAAGTATTGGTCGTCTGGGTAGCCTACCCCAAGACGCATATTGCTACATTTTCGTAAGTTGTTGTCCATGTTATTTATTCTTTGATATACTCCAACTTACCAGTGTAACATTCAAAACAAAGTTGACCAGCACCTTCTACATAGTTGGATCTATAGTCGATATGTAGGTTCTTGGGAACGTTGGTCAACTTATCACACATGACACAGTTTTCGAAGTCATCAGACAAAACTGTGAAATCATCATTATGCTTGTTTTTTACGATTGTATTGTTCATAACTCAGTTAACTTTCTCGGTTTTATATATCTTACCATCAGATGTATAATACGCCCTATAAGTATTTTTTGTAATCGTATTTACTTGAGAAATATTTGTTGAATTTGTGTTATACTCAATATAGTCGTTTGTGATTCTGGTTACAGTTCCCTTCTTAGCAGCTTCATTTACAGCTGGTTCAAAAGTGTATCGAAGACAGACACATCCAGTTTGAGTTGCGGTGATAATAGTAAACAGTCCGATTAAAAATAGATTTTTCATTTCCAAATTACTTGTAGAACGATAATTAAACACGACAAACCAAGCAACGTCAAGGTTTTAAGTGACAGTCGTTCATTAAAATAAATAGAGGTCAGTGTAGTAAACATAATGATACCAATACCAAAGGTAAACATACGATTTGGCCACATCTTTCCACCAAAGTAATCACTGATATAACTCACTGCTTTTATCGACATCCAAGTGCATGGAATACTCAATAGTATCAAGTAGTTTTCATTCTTTCTATAGAATTCGTGGATAAATTGTCCATACAGTTGGTGCCATCCGATAATATACACGGCGGTCAATAACAAAATACCTATCAATAGTTTCATTGTATTATTTCTATAAATCCCGGTGTATTTGGTCCTACATAAGCACAAACTTGATTAAACTCATGATATTCAGTAGCTTCATGATAAGTCATACCATCTTTCATGAGCTTATTGATGACTTTGTTGGTATCGTATACAACATAAGGTTCCATCTCATATCTATATCCGATACCAACAATGCAGTCATCATATCCATCCATTGTCATCAATTCGTTTGATTGAATGGTATCCCACAAATTATTTTTTCTCATAAGATCCTCTCATTTCTTGGTATGAGATCTTCTTAAACACCAAAGCGTCACCGATATGGATAAATCGTTCCATATCAGTTGCCCATGGATGTCTAAAAGCAAACACAGTAGATGATACAATTAGATAGATCACCGATCCCATCAACAGATAGATTGACAGTGATTCAAGTTTTTCTTTACAACGATTTATTATACGATTCCACATAACTAATGATATTTTGTGAACCAACGGGATTCATACTGTGAACTACATAATCTGGATGTTTCACACCTTTCTTCATACAATAATCGACCAACCACTTGGCACAGTGATAACCAGTCTTTTCATCATATTTGTCATAAGGAATTGAGTCACCTTGTAAACCGTGTCCATAATGAATATCACTCAAATCATGATCATAACAAACATATGCAGGAACTCCATTCTTAGAAATAAAGTTGACAAACTCGTTATAACTACGAACGATGATCCAATTATGTGGTGGGATGGTTACCCAAGTTACATCGTCTGGGTGACGAACATCATCCAAAAATAGATAGTATTTATTACTCATTTTTTTTAATTTTCTCTTCTAAGTATAGAGTATATCTAGCTTGTTGTCTACAGTTAACTAGTTTAGAACCTAAGAAATCTGCTTTAATGACACGAATACCTTTTGAACCATATTCGTTCATTATAGTTTCCAATTCTTCTGTAGTAGATACACTATGTATTCTAACACTATATTTATATTTCATACAGCTACCTCCGCTTTAATTGTTGGATGGGGATCATAGTTTAACAACTTGATATCATCATACTTGAAGTTGAACAAATCCTTTACTTCGGGATTCAACCACAAACTAGGTAGTGTTTTTGGTTCACGACTCATTTGTAGTTTGATTTGATCCAAATGGTTAACGTAAACGTGAGCATCACCGTGACTATGAGTGAATGTTCCCGGCACCATATTAGTAACATGAGCAATCATTGCGGTCAACAAACTATATGACGCAATGTTAAAAGGAACGCCCAAGAAAAAGTCATTGCTGCGTTGGTATAACAAACAATTCAAACGACGGTGGGGAATATTCTCCTCATTCAATTTTTGAATAATCCACATTTCAAATTTAGGAAGATTTACAGGACCAACTTGTTTCTGTAAAATCTCAATTCGTTCTTCCAGTGTCAATTCTTCTGTATGAAAGTGGAAAAGACAATGACAGGGTGGCAATGCGCAATGATCTACCCAGTATGGATGCCATGCACTCACAATCATACGACGATCATCTGGATTTGTTTTGAGCTTGTCAATTACTTTTTGTAGTTGGTCAACCGTGTCAAGAACATCTCTACCCTCTGCTGGTGCCACTGTCATATAATCGTTATAAAATGGAAATGCTCGCCACATTCCACCATAAGTTCCTTCACCAAGTTCACCCCATCTATTTGCAAACGATTCGTCAAATTTAATTTTTTCAACAAATTCTTCTTGTGTCAATTTGTTCTCTTGCACCGCTGGAATTTCTCTCTCCATATTTTCTGGAGAAGTATAGAATTTTGCTCTATTTTCCCACCAATCAGAATATTTCTTATATGCCCATTCGTTCCAAATACGAACATTGTTATCAACAAGATACTTGATATTGGTGCTGCCACTGATAAACCAAAGCAATTCATGCACGATTGCTGGCCAATGAACTTTCTTGGTGGTTAATAGAGGAAATACGTTTAGATCCACATTGTATTTGGCTTGAGCACCAAAAATACCAATGGTATCTACACCAGTTCGGTTCTTTTTAAGTCTTCCGTTTGTCAAAATATCATTGACAATTCTGAAATATTCTGTGTCTACTTTGTTCATATTATTTTTTCTCTGGTAATTGCGTGGTGTATAATGGAATGTATGGTGTATACACTGCGAAATCACCTATGATCGTGTAATCTTTTTCGGTTGTTCCTTCTATTGGAAAATTGCCATTTTTGATTTGACTCGCAAGTATTTTACCACCTTCTAAAAACTCATTAAAAGTATATCCTTTATCTACTTTGTTCATATTTATTTATTTAATGTATTGTCAATGAAATCAATGCACACTCTTTCCCATTCAGTTACATCACTTATATCAGGTCCAAACTTAGCATCATATGATAACGTAACAAACTTGCGTGTAAGTTCTTTATCACCTTCTTTGATTACAAGTTCACCGTTATATGGTTCACCTTGTTCCACATAAACTTCATATTTTCCATCCACCATTGATTTCCAAATTGTGTTCATATCACTTATTATACTTCACAACTTTGTGCCCGTCAAATTCTTTTACAACTTCTTGTTGGGTAAATAAATCTTCAAATGGTGGCATAAATGTATCACCCTCATAACTACCATTTACATGAGTAACATAAAATTCTGTAATATATGGTAATAATCTAACATATGTTTTAGCTCCGCCCGCAACAATTATGTCTGGGTCTGTATTTAGATCAGATAAATCGTTGATGATTTTGCCTGACAGACCGTTATTATTGACAATATACTGATTGGTTATGTGACTCAATTCTTCTACTTTACGAGTCAATACTAGAATTTCTCTATTCTTGAGCATAGGAAGAGTATCAAATGTGTTTTTTCCCACAATAAGTTTTTTGC
>Ga0255078_1000103_pt1 | contig 22484 bp, 36 predicted proteins | sample Colum_Atlam_RepA_FD_188462 | JGI IMG/M metagenome (GOLD analysis project Ga0255078, IMG submission 188462) | Freshwater microbial communities from Columbia River, Oregon, United States - Colum_Atlam_RepA_8h | ecosystem: Environmental > Aquatic > Freshwater > River | place: USA: Oregon... | reverse complement strand
CAGCGGTGCAATCCAATATTGGAACGATTACTTCATCACCCTCTTTGAGTCCGATCATATGATATGCCAATTCCAATGCTGAGGTTCCAGAATTAAGCATCAATGGGTATTTGTAACCAAAGACTTCGCCAAAACGTTGTTCAAACTTGTTTACTTTTGGACCTTGACCAAGCCATCTTCCGTCGAGGGAGTCACTGATTTGTGCTAGAATCTTTTCTTTGGGTATATAAGGATAAAACAATGGTATCATATCTTACAATATATATTAACTATATGATTCTTTCAATCAACTTTGAACAATCATATTTTTGTAAATTGAACATTTTACTGTTGGTTTGAAGTCTTTTAGTTGTTCCATAATATCATCACGTTGTTTGTCGGTATAATATGTCCAGTCTTTGATTTGTTCCCAAGTTCTACCACAACCAGCACACATTTTGTTATCGACCAACACACATATTCTTTTACAAGGAGTTTTCATCGGTCAATAAATAGACAAAATTATAAAAAACCCTACAACTTTTACATCGTGGGGTTTTGTCATATATTCTTATTGATATTATTAATAGGTGCTCAACGAGTTATCTGACGGTTGAGACAAACTATTATAAGCATAATCGTCAAAGTTAGGATTAGTGTCAACCCACTTCATTGAACTGAATGTCTTATTGAAATTGACCAACAACTTTTCTCGTTCCAACTGTTTCAACTTCACTGTCAATTGAGTGCGAATATTAAAGTAGTTTGGATCATACGCCAAGTTGGTGGATTCCGAAGGATCGTTGTTCAAATCATACAGTTCAAACTGAGCCTCATAAGCACCCAATGCATCAAAGTAATAAGTAAACTTATAATCCTTGGTTCGTATGGTTCTCATTCTGTTGCAAGTCTTTACAGACGATGGCAACGTAGATGATCCAGACTTTGTATCGTCAAACGTAAACAAAATTTCATCTTGCACAGACTTGCCTTCCTCAACAATTGGAAGAAGACTGGTTCCTCTACAATCTGACGGAGGTGCAATATTCAATAGATCACAGACAGTAGGAACAATATCAATCAACGTAGACAATTCCTCGGATGACTTGTTGCCACTCTCAACATCAAACAACACTGGATTTGAAATAACCAATGGAACACGAATAGCTTCCTCATAAGCAACAAATGCCTTTTGACGCATACCACCATGAGACAATCCCATTTCACCATGATCCGAGGTTCTGATAATCAATGCACTGTCTGCGAGTTTTTGACCGTTGAACTCTTTGTATAGTTCATCGACAACTGTTCCAATCTGAGCATCAATCTGTCTCAATAGATAACCATAGAAGTTAATGTAGTTCAACTTCATGTCATCGTCTTTCAATACACCCAATAGACCGTCAGCAGCAATATTGGTTTGGAATTGAGCAACTGGCTTTTTGTTCAACAATAGATTTTCGTTGACTGTATCTGGTAAGGCAATACCACGTTGGGTATATTGTAGTGGTAAATAACCATACTGAACTGAATTTGGATACCCCAACACATCGTGAGGATTGACAAGACTGAGAACCAAACAATATGGTTGATAGTCTCCCTTTGAACGACGATCTTTGACTTCCTTTAGATACTCAAGTGCTTGACGTATATACATTTGATCGTGATTGGCGAAACCACCACCAAAGTTTTCTGGTTTAGCATCTTCACCAGCATCGGGTCCAACCCAACCCTTGAAACCAAACAGTGCAATATCTTCTGCTGTTACATCACCGTATGGATCGCCACTGTTGTTACCCTTACTGATATGCCACTTGCCTCTGTATTGACAATCGTAACCCAGTGGTTCAAGTAAGCGGGCAATATTTGGTGTTTGTGGATTGAGAGTTTGTTCAACACTAGAGAATGGACCACCAGTTGTAAGGGTTTCGGTGACCTTGTGTTGTGCTGGATATGTTCCAGTCAACAACGTAGATCGACTTGGTGAACACATACAAGTATTACAAAAGGCTCTATCGAAACTAAATCCATTTACTTTGAGAAATGATAGTGTCTTGAGATTCTCACGTTCCCAGTTGTCTGGAAAGTTTTGGGTTGCTCTTTCTTGATCGGTAATGATAAAGATAAGATCAGGCTTTTTATCTTGGTTCTTGAGGCTATCTAGGAATGTTTTCTTATTCATAACATATATACATACCAAGCAAAAAACCCCGCCAATTTATTATAATCGGCGGGGTCTTGTTACAAAGAAGTATTGTCAGTTCTTTCTGAACAAGTCTTTGATACTGACTCCGTGCTTATTTTCTTTGAATGACCAAATAGAAGGTTTCTTCTTCAAATAAAGATCTTGATTAACATATAGCTCTTTTACACAATTATCTGTCTTGACAATAACAACTTTGTGTTTACCATCATCATCCAACTGATTTTTGAATGTAACCAAATGACCATCTGACCAAGCCATTTGTTGTTTACATACAATACAAGTTCTGCCAGACTTTTTCTTAGCAAAAATAGCTGCGTTAACATTCGTTGCGGTAATAACCATCAACCCAATAATTAAATATAGTTTATTCATATACCTAAACTAGTATAACACACCACGTATTAATGGTCAACTCCCAAATAATAAAGAACACGTTGTAAAACATATTGACGCGTATCAAACCATTTTGTATTTCCCATTTGATACTCTGGTATTTTACTCAAATCAATTTTATCCACATATATTCCAAATGAGGCCAAGTAAGCATCTTCACAATTTGCATGTTGTTCATAGTGATTTGGCATAGGTATCATCAACAATGGTTTCATTTGATATATAGCCTCCGCACTTGTTTCAAATCCACCACTACAAATTACTGCCTTACACACTTTCATTTTTTCTTGAAATAGTTTACCGTCTAAATTGTATAACTTTACATTTGGTAGTTCTGGATGTTGTTTGGTTAGTTTTGTAAAACATTCAATTTTTATATCTGGATATTTTTTAGCTTCACTAAACAACTGGTGTAACATATCTTCATTCATTAGATACACCAACACAAAGTCTTCTTGTTTATCAGATACACCATAACTTTCACTTCTCAAGATAGGAGGACTTACTATCATGTCATCATCGTTGAATTCATAATAACTTAATGCTACGATCTTGGCTCGTATGCTTGTGATTTTGTTAATAATACCCAAAAATAACTTTTGAACTGGATAACCAGATACATTTGGATATATTGAAGACTCCATTGCATATTGATGTCCAAAGCTTACATACTTTATGTTTCTGAAGAATAACGAGGTTAGACCTACCAATGGTTCATAGTAGTTAAATATAGCATCAGGCTTTTCTTTTCGTATGACATTACAGATTTTAATGAATGACAAAATCAATCGTGGAAATTCTAATGTATTCTTTAATATAGTTTTCCATATAACTACTCTACCCACATTATCAAATACAAAATCAAAACCTTCATATGTTACTACATCAAATTCATCTGTAAAATACTTGCTTAAACCTCTTTTTTTAGATGCAGCAAATGCTTTACTAACTTCATATCCATTTTGGTTTAGATATTGTTTGATTGCGATTGCTTGTGTAATATGACCATTACCCTCAGTTTGAACTCCAAATAGTATTTTCATATTTCAATAGTTGAATATCTCCATCGGTTGTTTCTATTATGAAAGTATTGCTTTCTACCCAATCTCCTGTGTTGTAGTATTTGACACCTTCAATTGTGGTGATTTCTGGTTTATGTATATGACCGCACAAAATACTATCATATCCACTATTTCTGCAATAGTTCACAACAGTGGTTTCATAGTTGCTTATATATTTAACAGCTTCTTTTGCTTTTTGTTTGAGGAAATTACTGAAGCTGAATTTGAATATTCTGAACAATTTGTTTACCACCAAACTGTAATCATATATAATTGCGCCAACGTGTTGTATCCATTTGTTTTTAGTTACCAGCCCATCAAATTGATCACCATGAATGATCAGTATTTTTTCATTGTTTAAAGTTGTATGACACGTTTCTCTGACAACATGTATGTTATCACCAAAATTAAATCCATTGAATGTTTCAACAAAATCATCGTGGTTTCCCCAAATGTAATATACTTGGGTTCCTTTTCTACTCATACGCAATATTTTCTGTAATATTGTATTGTAATTACTATTCCACTTAAACTTTCTGCTTAACAACCAACCATCAATAAAATCACCAACAATATACAAATATTCACACTCCACCTCACTCAATAACTTTAACAATTTTTCATGATTACAATGATCACTGCCCAAATGACAATCCGATATGAATAGGGATCTTACTTTCATTCGTATAAATAGTAAAATGAATGTTACGCCTATGAAACAAAAAACCCACTAAATTAATAGTGGGGTTAATATAAAAACTATATTTTTAAACTAATACAGCGTCATATAACTGGGTTGAATTAGCAGCTTTTATTCGAAGATGAACTTTGCCATCACTTGATGTCATTACATCAATTACTTCAGCACCTCTTAAACCAGCTGGTTCAGTTCCTTCTGTAGTTACTTCACTCAATGCTAATTGTGGTAGTCCCAATTGATTTGCTAATGCTTCAACTTTAGATTGGTTACCTTTACGAACTTTTAGTTCAGCTAGTTCATCAACCATATTAAAGTATTCTTGTCCTTTGGAACTAATAATTTGCTTTTTGATATTACGTTTTTCATCTTCCAAAGCTGGAGTGTCACCGTCGTAGCTTAAAGCTACACTCTTAAGAGTTTCTATAATTTCAATGTATCGTTCAATCATAGATACAATGTCACCAGTGTCCTCGTTCAATTTTTTACGTAGAAGACCCAAGTGTTTTTGAAATGTTTCGTTAAGTTTATTACTCATATAATATAAATATATAGAAAAATAAAAACCCCACTAAATTAATAGCGGGGTTAGTGTTAGTTTTTTAAATAATTACTTTTTACAAATAAACGATGCATATACATTTTCTGCACGTTGCAACGCATCGTGTAATGGAATATCACCGCCATATTCAAGTGATTTACCGCTTTTTTCAGCATTGTATTGAGCTACCTCTCTTTTGTGATGCCATTCATCTCGGGTGAGATTGATCATTTCTTTTAGAATTTCCCAACGCAATTCGTAGGGAGTTTTATTATTATCTGCCATATTTTTCCTTTGTGTTTGTGTGTTATGATAGCCACTATTGACTATCACACATATATATACAAGAAAAAACCCTACCAATTTATTATAATTAGTAGGGTATTGTTTTAGTTTTTCAATACTTGAAATAGTAACTTCTTATATTCTTCCTTGCCCAATGACTTACCATCAAGCAACTTGAACAAAAATGAAGCTCTATTAGTATTACCATAAGCTGAAATTACTTGTTCAGCCTGTAACTTACGAGTAGGTAGAGTCTTGAGTCGGTTATTCACAAACTCATTCATACCACTCACAATCATATCCACTTCCTTCTTAGCATCACAAATACGGCTAATCATACCACGGCACTGTTCAGCCAATTCGTAATCAAAAGTGGTAAAGATATAGTTATAGAAAGTCTGATAGTCAGGCATACCTTGTTCTAGCCAGACATCTATAATTTTTTCTATATTGCTTAGCTCGCTCTTCATATGATGTAGAGCAAGATACCAAGCACCCTTTACCTTGTGAAGCATTTGGTCATTCTTTGAATAAACAACCACACCTTCCTTACCTCTCCATTGGTCAACATCCTTTAACAGATCTTCAACACTGGAAAAAGTATAAGTAGGAGGACGATCAAATCCATACTTCTTAGCCATAGCGTCCAACATATCTTGTTGTGCAAGTGAATAGTTGATGTGGTTAATAAATCCAATCAATCTCCAAGAAGGTTCATCACCGTAGTTCAAAACAATCTTGTTGATAGGAGACAACCATTCAAAAAGCACTGAATAATCCCAAGTATCATTGTTATCAGCCAACTTGGATAAAATAGTGTTCTTGAAAATTTCCAGTTCGTGACCATTAGCCAGAGTAGAAGCATCAACAGTTCCACGGGTGCGCAGAATATATTGACCATTATACTTACTAACAATCAACAATGAACCATCAAGCTTTTCAACAACGGTGCAATGTTTCAATGAATTAGGAACAGGAAAGTGATCAGGATTCTCTCCCCAGTTAGTAAACTTAGGAAAACCTGCACTGATAACTTCACCGGCATAATTCACAACCACACTACGCATGTGCTTGTTGTCTTGATGCCACTTGGTGCCGATATGTTGAGGTTGAATCAAATAAACAATTTCACCATTAAGTGAATGTTCATGCACCATAAATTGGGTGAGGTCAACCTTTTGAATGTCAATCTTCATATGTTCAATTTACCGCAGATTTTAAAGAAAGTCAAGGATCATCTTCAACATTTACGCCACATTCTTTGCAACTATCAAATAGTAGAAACAAAGGCAGTTTATCTTCCATTTGTTCTTTGCTTCCAAAGTGTTCTGTAAGAACTTCATCTGCTTTGATATGATCTTCCCAACCCTTCCATTTTCCATCACCGGGAGTGCCACCCAACTCTAAATAATTACACCAAGGAAATTCTACACCATTGATGTTCTTACAATCATAATAAGGACATTGTTTTGTCTTACCACGATAGTTGTTACTTTCACTGGGAACTTCAATCCAAGTATAACAATAATCTCCTTTGGGAATTATGGATGTATCCTTAAGACTCATTCTATCCAATTTGTAATGCATCAACCGCAGTGGTCTTTAACTGTGATACTGTCATAAAAATAATGCCTGTATGCTTTTTAGTTTACGGTTTAATTCATTCTTCTCCAAGTTTAGATCGTCACGCTCTTGAGCCAACTTTAGATTAACATCAGTCAATTGGTTGTTGAGAGATCTAAGTTTATCTATTTCTTGATATAGTCTAGCATTTTCCTCATGCAGACTTTTGATATTATCTATCAAATCATTTACTGTGGATTCTTGTATCATATTACTTGCCCTCTGGAATATTAAACCAATGCTTCAAATAACGATGATACACTTCCTTACCACCAATAATAGCCAACACACCAGTCAAATAAAGTGGCCAAATAATAAAGAATGCCCACAAATTAATAGCAACCATATCATTATCAATATATTCACCATCAATAAAGTTGGCAATATATCGGCCATTATACTTTCCTTTTACAACCCACTTGTATTTCTGGTTCAACTTTAGTGCTACACCAAAAATACTTGCGGGAATAGCAAAATATACTAATGCCCAAAACAAAAGTTTGAAGATATTCCCAAAAGCAGCCACCGTTGTTAATACAATTCCAATAATAACAATAACAATCAACAACTCAACCAATGTAAACGCTTTATTAGTCTTCATATATATTTTTAACTCCAGTCACCAATCAAACGAATTCCCTTGACAATAGTTGAATCTTTCTTTTTGGGTTCCTCTCCCTTTTCTAATATTTCGTGTTTGCCATAATACCACTCAGTATTGACATTCAATTCAACATCACACAATTCATACTTATCCACTTCATCAACACCACCTTCATAACCAGCAACCACAACCATCAATTCAGAATCCATTTGTGACAATAGTTCAATCAATTCTTTAACTTTCATAACAATAGATTACCACGCAAATTTGCCCAAGTCAACCTTTTTTTACCTGAAAAGTGTCAAGTGTCTTGTAGTAGGTCCGTAGTTCAGCATCAAAAAACAACCACATAATAAATCTACGAAAATAACTTTGTTTACGATAAACGCTTACTTCAATATCATTATCTGGAAAATACCACGCAAATCTTTCTATAATTTGATACTTCATATAGTCTTAGCAAATGATTCTACACTCTTCACCAAATCATCTCCGTTAAATTCAATTTCATTATGCATCATACCATAAAATTTAGCTTTGTCAATCCATTTTACCGCACCTTTGTCAATGATGCCAACATTACCATATTTGTCCGTCACAACAAAACCTGTAACAACACTACCATCTCTTTCCATAATTTCCGCAGTTTTTTCTGCGGTCAAATTTTTGCCAAATTGTCCCATTACAGACATTAAATCAAATTTTTTACTCATATCAATCTTCTCCATCTTTTCTACTTCAGTATCAGTAAAAAAACAAATCTCTCCCTTAACATTATAAAAAAATTCAAATTCAACACCTTTTATTTCACGCCGAGTTCCACTATATGTCAAGTGTTCCTTGTTGCCAATAATATTGGTATGTATAAATTTATCTCCTTCTTTCATATCATTCACTTTACCACGGAGTTTAAAACAAGTCAACCTTTTTTTACGAAATCACACTTGTCAGCGTCATTCATACGAGCGCTGATACCATCACACAAATGCAACAGCCACGCAGCTTTAGTCTTTGGCATCACTGGACTTCCCCACTCACGATGTCCGTGATGTGACAAAATGTTGTGGGTAACACTATCAGCATATTTACCATACTTGAAATTATGAAATGCACACGCATGATTCCAAGTAATTGCACTACGACTGATATGATGAATAGTTCGTTTGTGTTCAGTTCCTTGCCATTTTGTATATTCTTCATTAAGTGGTTCATAATCCCACATTTTGCCACAATCATGAAATAATGCACTCAAATACAATTCAGTTCGGTCAACATCTAATTTTAATAAAATATAATTAGAAATACACAATTCAACTACTTCATATGTATGTTGTATCAAACCACCTTTGCCATAGTGATGTTGATGTTCTTTGCTACTACCACTCCACAATTCAAATCGTGGATCTGCAATTACCACAGAAGCAATATCATATACACCCAAATTGTTTGCTCGGTCAATCAAATGTTGTTTATAATGAATCATAATCTTACTTTACCACAGAGTTTATAGAAAGTCAATCATTTTTACGATGTATAATGACTTCAAAAATCAACCAAGCCAAACTTACCCCATAACTTTTGCCAACAACATATAATGAACAACATGGCAATACCTCTACCAACTTTAATCCGGTATCTACATCATGCGTCCGTGTCAATACAATTGTCCAATTCTTATAATTAATCATACATATTTCTTTTTATACAATACTAACAATATCGGATTACTTTCCACCGTGGTATGATACATTTTTGTTTTATATACATCGTCAGCAATAGACATATTAACTTTAAACTCTCTAAGCCACGGGTCAAACATTATTCCTGTGCCAATGTCTTTTTCATAAGCATAATAATATCCATCATAGTCATTTAGCAATTTATGATGTGAGTATTTCCACTTAGTATTTAAAATAGGATACTTAACATCTATCTCTCTACCGCTCATAAAATGAGCTTCAAAACATCCTTTCCATAAGTTGGTTTGACTTACACACGGAATATTTATTGCAGCGGTAATATTCATAAAAACTTATTCAGTTTTCTTTTCAATCTTCTCCGTCAACTCTCTAATCATATCAATAGCACCAATAAGCGTTATATCAGTGCCACTTAATATATCAGCTCCAACTATTTCAATTCCACGCCGTTGCGCTTCTAACGCATATTCACGCCACGGCCCATTTGGTAAATCTTTAATCTTAATAGCCCTCATAAAAATTTATAACTATATACACTATTTTGTGTTTTAAAATACTTATCACCAACCTCAGTCACTCTGGATGTAGTAAACACACCACGCACCTCTACACCATTACGCTTGGTTCTATCAATAAACACATTCTTACCCACTTCAATTTCATATAGTAGATAACCCTCCAAATTGTATTCAATCGGAATGCTACTATAGTTATCATTAGGTTTACCCATAATATGTTCATCCATACTTCTAGCGGGTAACCCTCCCGTCACTTCTGCCAACTTCTCAATGTAAATTTTCTTCAACGGATCAAAAGTCTTTTCAATAGTCATAGAATTGTAACGTTTTCAAATCCAACAATCCAACCATCTTGCTTGGTAGCATCCTCACTAACAGTTACTTGATAAGTTTCTGGTCTAATTCCAGTAATATAGTGATTCTCATACTTACGAAGATTCTGTTTCGCATTAACCATCTTGCCAATCACATCATCTGGAATGGTCAAGAAGTTTTCCTTAACCCACTGTTCAAACATTTCTCTTTCAAGCGAACTCTTCACAAAAAGAGCATCATCCAGAATATCTACCAGTTCAGTGTTTGGTTCAACATATTTGTAATCATGCAAATATTCAGCAAGTTGATAACCATCCAAATCATAGTGACCAAGACACTCAATAATGTCATCTTCATAAGTCGAACGAGGTTCATCAGCACCCTCATCTTCATTCCATCGTTGGTAATTATCAACCAATCGTTTGAACTGTTTATTCTCACGATTGATGTTTTTAAAATCAAGCTTAGGACGCTTTACAGCATCTTTTAGATTCATGTAGATTTGTTCACTCATAACTTTATTAGATTACCACACAGTTTAAAACAAGTCAAGACACTTTTGTCAGTATGTAGTCAGGTATTTCAAGTCCACGAAACCAAAAAAAGTCTTCATCAAAACTATAATAAAAACTCATGCCCGTCGCATGGTTCTCTGCTTTAATTACCTTTCTATTTTTGATAGTAATAGGAGTTCCTCTAAACTCCATATTTGGATATTTGTTCCTAATTTCCTCGGGAACGTGTATATTCATAATCTGGGTTTGTTCTTGACTTTCCACTTATCGTAATGACCTGGGAAGTTACGTTCGATATTTGCTTCGATCAAATCAGAGGCTTTAGAGTCCAAGATTTCTGATCCACAAGTGTCACACCGTTGAATAACCACATCTCTGGTTACGCAACTTCGTCCACCACTCAATTGTGAGAAATAATTGACTGATACATCTTTATATGTTCCAGTATCACACTCGAAACACTTTGGCGAACTGATATTACTGGTCATCGTTCTTGGTTCCATTTATCTTATTGATCCACTTTTCTGGTAAAACGATCCAAAGCACCAAGAATGCCACCGCAAATACCGAAGGCGGAACATTCTTGTTTAACTTTGTTGTGCAAATGTAACTCAAAAACAATGAAACTATTGTTGATGCTACAAATATAATAAACATTCTCATAGTGATATAATTACGGGTTAGAATAATGAAGCAAGTGATGGTGATGAGGGTGTAGTTGAAGTTGTATTATTTTTTGACAGAGCTTCATAGTCATCTGACTTGGCAACCTTAGCAGATGGAAAATGTTCTTCCATAATATCCTTTGGTTCCTTTTTGATAGACCTAAAGCTCATTGCCAAATTCATAACATCCGCGTCACTGATATTGTATCCTTGTCGCATATACTTGACAAGACGTTTCAGTGTTACACTCGGATAATTGATTTTCTTCAAATTCATCGTTTTGTTTTTGATAGAATTGACGGTGCTTTCATACGAATGAACGTTTTGTCCATCATATGCCCACATACACACATCAAAATCAAACGAACTAAACAACTCAACGATATTGTTGAAGTAAATAAACGTCACACACTGAATCTTCCATTCACGTTCCATGTAGTTTATGGTCAACGTGTTGTGCCATTGATTTACAAACATCCCCGTGACTTGATAGTCGCTTGACTTACGCTCTTCGGCTAATCCCTTGTAAGATTTAGCAGAAAGATCAAAAATATACTTGTCACACTGTTCTTTGTTCTGGAAAAACACATCAATGTCAGAGTCCAGGGGTTGCCCCGTATAGGTTCTCAACAAAGACCCCCCCGCAACCCAAGGTCCATTCTCTGAACACTTGGGAAGAATTTCTAATGCATACTCAAGCGGAGTGACGCACTTTTGGTGTTTTACAAAATCGGCGAATGTCTGTTTGACAATGTTCATGGCTCGTAACGGCAGATATACAACTCTATTGGATTTGATTCAAAAATATCCTCTATGATGGCACTGACCACCCGCCAACTACCACCACCTAGGGCACAACCCATCTTATACGGAAGTGCGAGGCTTGTCAAGTTCATGGACGTTGCGTGTTCGGCAATTCGACTCAAACCTGTATAAATCGCTTCATAATCGGTGTGTCGTTGTTCTCTGCCATATCTGAACTGACTGTAACAATTATAGATATATTTTCCATCTCTAGCCTTGACCCAACTGAATGATCCAAGCTTGGTAATATCTCCACGGGTGGTTCTACAGTCTGCTTCAAATGCTTCTGGATACTTTTCTCTAATTTGTTTAGCAATTCCAGATCCCATCGTGGTCTGACAATTTGCTTGATGAATTATAGCTTGAGTTGGAAGATCGAAAATATTTACATCTTTATTAATAATCATGATTTCATACTAACACAGTGTTTTTCTCAGTCAAGCACCAATATTTATTGTCATATATGTCCAGAGCTTTAATTGTTACAACTGACGGAAATCCACTTAAATTCAACTTTTGGTGTAAAAACTATGATCGTTTCAACTTGAAAAGTGAGGTTGATAAAGTTTATGTAACGGTTGGTTGTCATTTATCGTGGGAAATTCGTGAAGTATTCGTAGAATTATGTAAAGAAAGAAACTTCAAGTTGTTGTTGCGTGAACACTCGAATGGAGGCATGGCTAGATTGGCAGAACAAATATCATTCGCCATCGAAGAAATTCAAGAGGATTACTTTTGTTCAGCTGAAGATGACATATGGATGGTTCGACCTGGATCTTTGGATCAACGGTTCAAACAACTTGAAAGTGGCGAATGTAAATTGATTGGAACGTTGAGACAAGACTTGGTTGACAACAACATAATGCTTTTGCCAGATCCAAACACTATCATGGATCAAGCAAAAACTGCCGAACGTTCTTTTGATCCAATCTTTAAATACTGTTTTTGGTCTAGTTGGGTATTTGGAGAAACAAAACTATTCAAACAGTTGCAAGTAGAGTTTGCAAGAGAAGCTTCTCAACACAACTACATGATGCATGGATCATTTCTACATCCATTTGAAAAGACACCAAATGCTAATGCCAAGAAGTATCAGACGTTTATTCCTTACTGGCGATTGTTTTGGGGTAATTGGTGGGCTGGAACCAGATTGTCAATGATTCATCCAGACTGGGTATTTACAGATGATTCATGTCAAGACGAAGTATTTGGTGTGTTATCATTCATATTGTTTAAACGTCTTGGTCGAGAGAATATTCGTTTGGAACGTCAGAACAAGATAATGCCTGATTCTCACAAATATCTCGACTACGAAAATAGAACTGCACAAGATTGGTCAAAGTTCGGATGGGTTCATTGTGTTGGTTCAAGTGGGTTTGATGGTATGTATGGATTTATCAGAAATGAAAACAATCATCCGATATTCTACACCGACGCTTTTTATCAAGGTCAAGTTATAAACATGGGTAGTGTCAACTTTGACAATGTAAGAGGATTCAGATGCGCCATGAACTATACATTCCTCGACGCATTTGATAAGTCAGAAAGACTTGTTGACTTCAGAAACGATTACAGAAAGTGCTTGGATTATCATTCTGCTAAACAAGATGCAGATATGGATCTTGTAAGGTATATGTCTAAGGTGTTGACTGAAAACGTTATTTGACAAGTTTGATCTTGTCCACAGTGTTTGTCCATCTGTAATTGTCTTTCCACAAACCATAATTGTGTTTGCATGGATCACGATTTGAGTGATACTTGAAGTAATGTTCACCATCAAACATTACTTTGTTCCAAGACGACAATTCGTTGGGTGAGTCGCATGCTATAAACGAATTGATACACATTGGTTTTAATTTCCACGGGTTGAGTCTGGTTATTAAAGCACTATATTCTTCAGCTATCCAAAGATCCATGTGTTTCATTTCTTCTATCAATATATCTTGTAATGTCTCATCACACAAATACTGAATGGATATTTTGTTCAACCACTCCAACACATTCTTTTTTGATACAATCACAAAGTCTGCATTTATTCCACCAAATCCATGTTCGTCATAGTGAACAATTTCATCTTCATTCAAAAACGACTTGTCAAACATAGGAAACATGTATAAATGATCTGGTCTGGTTATCAAGAAATAATCATACTTGTCAACATAGTTTTTGTCTCTAAGAAGATTACCCAACTTATACCAATTGACTCTAAGATGTAAATTAGCATGTGTGCCGACCAATGGTCCTACAAAATTAACCCAACAAGGATTGTCATGTTGTTTCAATCGTTCTTGCGCCATTGGTATAAACTTATCGTAAAAAGACTTTGGAAAGAATGTATTGAGGTCAGGTTGTTTTCTGATATCTTGTTCTACAATATTAGCCCCAAGCTGACGTAACATATCAACACGTTCAACATCACTTTTATCTGGGTGTGAATAACACTCGTTAATACACACTATAACATCGGTCTGCCATGGTTCTATGATGTTTTTATACAATGTGTGAAGACAACTATTGGGTGATCGCATTGTTCCCCATAAACATACAGCTACTTTTGGATTGTTATTCATGTTTCTTTTTCCAGTTTCAATTTCAAGTATATCTTGTTACCATCACCATCGACAAAATATCCATTGTTATAATTATTGTGAGTCAATGATCTCAACAGATTGATATGATTCTCAAGAGTGTCAACATTTTGTAAATCCAACTTACGCAACATCTCATAATCTTTCTTTTTATTTAGATTACCTTCACTCTCTGGCATAAATGTAGAACACGTATTGTTGATTATACAGTCAAAATATTCTTCAAACAATTCAAACTCACACTTTAGTATTTTGAGATATAGACTGTATGAATCATCTGTCGTTTCTATATTAACCGACTTTCTCGCAATGATAGGACCGTGATCTACTTTATCATCAATCAGATGTATTGTTGCACCAGCAGTTTGTTTGTTGACAATAGAAAATATGTGTGGAAACCAACCACGATTAATAGGATTATAGCCTGGATGTATGTTTATGCATCTCACATTGTTAATAACTTTTGATGGTATGATCTTTTTACAATGTGCTGATATTATCAAATCATAACGATTAATACAATCATCAAAACATATCTGGTCACTGTTTGTGATAACGTATTGATACTGATATCGTTCTTTGTTTTTCAAAAAGATACCGTCAATCTTTTCCAACACCATATTGTTGTCGCATATGACCAATATGTTCATTGTTTATACACATCAAACTTTGACAAATTTGGATATGGTAACTCAACATCTTCGTTGTGTTTGGGAGTTCCGTCCACATTGTAAAACTGTCCCATCAAATACAACCCCATTGCTGCTGTAGGAGGAGGCATAATAAAGTTCCAACCCAACATATCAAGATTGTCCTTGAGATAACTACAGTTGTTTCTACCACTGAATCTTGCTCGTCTAAACCAATTACAAGCATCTTGATCATCAGTAAGTATCATACCACCCTTAATCAACTTGAGAGGTTTGTATACACCACTGAATGATACACACATCAAACTGTTTGGTATATACATGTTGTGCGTAAATCTCAACGCACTATCCCATATACGGGTGGGCTTTAATTGATAGGCCCCCTTCAATGTTTCACCATCCACTGGATCAAACGCAACTTTACCTCCAGCATGTATAATCTCACACGGAACGCTAACATAGGTTCGTTCTGGTATCGTTATTGTTTGTCCACTTATCTTCTCATATACAAGACACAAAAATAAGGCGTTACTCATGCTATCAATAGCAACAGCATGAGTAGCGCCTGTATATTTAGCCACACTCTGTTCAAATAAATCTGTGACTGTATATGCGTTTGACATCGGTTTTACAACAACCAAGTTCTATGATACTGTTTGAACTCTCTGTAATAATTTCTAAACTTGTCACTGTTCAAGTTATCTCGGATATCAAGATCACTCAAAACACGATTGACCAACTTTCTATACTTGTTACATTCATCAGACGACCACACTTTTTCCATGATCACAAAGTTCCAAGCAATGATACGCATCATCTCCCAATAGTTTCTTTCAGCAAATGGTGAATGTCTAAAGTGTGGAAGATCCAACTGTGATACTGCTTGTGCCATTGCACCAAAGTTTCTTACATGATAATACTTGCTACTCTTCAACAATTCATCAGTATTTCTAATATCATCTGAGTTTGCTTCGATTTTTGTTTCAAAAATATCTTCGTTGATAACAATATTGTTTCTTATTTCTGGAAGTTCCTTGATTCTTGCATATGGATCATTCTTGGCAATACTTCTAGCAAATGGTTCAAATGCTTCATAGTTTCCATCATTAAAGTCCCCACTGTGTTTCTTGAAGAAATCATAATTACATGCAAATATCCAGTGAGTGAATCGGGTTCTGCCACGACGATATTCAGTTGGACGCATCATCCACAAATTATATGGAAGATTTCGTTCGTCATCTTCTGGAGCACCAGCCTTTGCTTCAATCGTATCATATGTTGGTTGAACACGGGTTCCACTATCAATACAGTTAACCAAATCATAAATCTCCAAGTCTCTGAATAGATCATCAATGAATGTAAAGTCATAGATCATTGTGTCACTGTCCATCAAAATGAACTTGTCACCCGACTTGAGTTTTGAAATGCCAGTCAAGACATTTTCATTGAAGTTACCATCTGGAGTCACAACATATTCTACTTTGGTTTTGCCATACTGTTCAACCTTGCTTTCAAACATGTTTTTATTGCCAACAAGATAGATGGCATCGACATTGTATCGACCCAAGTTTCTTTGAACATAAGTCAACAACAACTTGCCAAGTGGATCATCACCAAATGTATTGTAATTGTGAAATGGAATTATAAGTGCTTTCATATTGTATTGTATTTTCTTGTTATCCAACTAGTGTCATTAAACAATTCTATCATTGTGGGATCAAAATATCGGGTCACTACGTTATACACAGTTGGCATGTTTATGTCATGACCAGCGATAAATCCATTACTTTTTATCTTGGGTAACCACGCATCTATTTCTTTTTTAACCCTTTCAGATGCATGATCGCTATCAATATAAATCAAATCTATGCTTTCGTCCTCAAATTGACTCACAGCATCAATAGTATCCGATTTGACTTTGACTACATTTTTATACATATTAGCCATTGAGTCAAATCTTTGTTCGGCAATGTTCATATATTCTCGTTGACTTATTTCCCAGTAGGGTTCCCATTTGTCAACACAATATAACTTATCACAATGCAACGCAAACAATTCACTGGATACACCCGCAAAACTTCCCAATTCAACAACAACATCGGTTGGATTAACATACTTGTAAATCAAATCATACAAACCCTTGGTGGTATTGGATTGTTTATGTTTGAATTCCAATCTGGGAGTAACTAATAATTCAGATATTCGTTTTTGGTTCACCATGTAACTTGTTTGATTATAACTATACATCATTTTTCTTTTTATACCAATAATGCGCTTTTTATAAGGTTCATCTACCATCACTCATGTCTCCCACAACACCATATCTGTTGTTTATTTGTTCAATGTATCTTTCACATTCATCAACATATCGGTCGTCATACATAACATCATAACCAATACTACGCTTTAGATAGTTGGCAAATCGTTGAGGTTTGTGTATGTTACCATATTCTCCCTCACGACACCATCTCCAATTCCAACAAATGTGTGTATAATTAAAATGACTCACACCCAACATATTTGTAAACACAACACTCTTGGTCTGATCTATGATATCATTAGTAAACTTATCAAAATTGTCTACTGAAATATTGTCGTTTTTGATTTGTTTGAATATCAATTGATTGGTTGACTCATCCAATATCACCATGTTCCAAACATCATTGATTCCCTCATTAAATTGTAATCTGGTTTTGTTTATCAATTCTAACTTGGTCATAAAAAACGCTGGCCACAATCTGTGATGTTCTTCTGGTTTTGTAGGAATCGTAATTACATCATAGTCAAAGACGTTCTGGTTGCTAAACAACTCATCAGCATCAATATCCAAATCGGGTTCAATAAACAATACATAATCTGATTTACACTGTTTGACCGCAATATTCATCGCATGATCATACCAATGTTCAGCTTCACAATAATCCGCACTAACAAAATTACAAAATGGTATGTCTCGTTTTATTGTGTCCAAATAACAATCATACCAATCATCACCACCTTTGCTATGACTGTTATACGATACAACATAATTTATACTTGTAGCATATTTGGCAAACTTCCGAATGTTGTTTCTATACATCGGAAAGTCAAGATCATTGGGAGCAACTGTAACAATGTCAAAACTCCTCATTCAATCAAACTCTTAAATACTTTGTTCTCGGGTTTATTCTCATGATCTCTATATGACAATTGTTTACAAATGATCTGATTAGGAATATAACCCTTCAACACTCGTTCATCATTCATCATCTTACAGTTGTGAGTAAAGTAATTGACCACATAATCAATAGGTAACGGTATATCATTGATCAACTTATCCCTCAAATTAATCAATGTTCTTCTATTGTTAAATGCTACCATGTGCGTAGTCCAACTAACTTCTGATTCTGATACCACATCGTTTATCTTGAAATACTTCCAACTAAATCCATCCTCTTTGTCATGATGATATCCCAAATTCAAAACATCCCAATCACTGTTCAAGTTGCTCATAAACAACTCCAACTTTTCTTGATAGTCTGGTTCAAATATAACATCATCCTCCAATACCAACAACTTGTGCCTGTTTTTATACAGACATTCAGTAATGATTGATAAATAACCCAAACAAAGACTCACATTGCCTTTTGTGGTCAACTTAGGTGTTCCCCACAAATCAACTGTGTTGTAACTTTGTAGAAAATTAGAAGGAACAGTGGTTCTTAGATTAAAATGTATGCCATGACTACGCAAATACTCAGTAATGTATTTTTGTCGTTCAGTCTCAATGCTCGTGGTTATAACATATACATTATCAAAATATTTGTTTATAACATTCATATAACACCTTTGTTTATCTCAACTTGTCAGAGGTTTCTCCAAAATCCAATTGACTGATTCTTCTTTGATTACACTTGGTGACCAATTATTCTCAGTCACAAACTTGTTTACACCATCCTTCACACTTTGCCAAGTATAATCATCACCAATCATCACACCACCTGGATTCAACAACTTATAATAGTTGGTCATGTCATCATACACATCATCTTCCTCATGTGAACCATCTATGTAAATCAACGAAGACTTTATATTCTTATTCAACAACAACTTGGCAGCTAGATTAGCCGGAAGCGGAATTGGTATAATAACATCTTGATGATTGGTATGAACAACATTTGAAAGAAACTGATAGTATATCTGTGGATATCCATTCTTCAAAAGCAAATCTGCTTCAGGCATCTTATGTATACCACGATGATCAGTGTCATCCCACATTTGTAACACTCCCAACCACGTATCCACACAGTATATCTTACAATTTAACTTCATCTCTTTGACCTTGTTAGCCATCATCACAGCGGAACTGCCTGTCCATGTTCCCACTTCAATAATAACTTCGGGTCGATGCTTTTCAATCAATCTGTGAAAAACACTGGTATCACCCAGCCATCCTCTCAAATTCAAAGGATATGGTGGCACAAAATCATCGTAAACGCTTTTTCCTATATTGTTCATAACTGTTATAACTATCACAACCCATCTTTAACCATTTCAGTTAATGTGTCAGAGGGAGTATTATTATTTGATGCTACCGCATGTTTTACTTCAAAAACATCATCAGTAGACAATTTAACCAAAATATCAATTGGCGTCTTAACATTCGACGCAACAGCCGCACGAACCTCACTGTGTTTGTCATTGGATAGTTTGTGTAAATCCTCAACACTGATATTACTATTTGATGCTACTGCAACTCTAACTTCATCACACAAACTGTCCGACAACTTGTTCAATACCTCCACAGATGTATTGGTGTTCTTTGCAACTGGTAAATGCAATCCCCACTGTGACAACGACAATTGCTTGTATGACTCTAATACACCAGTTGAGTCTACATAACCACGTTGAGGACCAAATGCAAAATGAACACACAATGCGTCGTTGCAAATGATGTTCTTGATACCAGTTTGTTTTGGATTATCAACAGATAACCACTTTTCTTCATCAACTCCCACTTTGCCACCAAACTTGGCAAACGCAGATCCAAACCAACTTATAGAGTTAATCGACACACGTTCATACTTCTCTAACACAACTGATTTGGGTAAAATATACTTGGACAAATTCTTCTTCTTCAAGTTATCCAAGAACGTCAAATGCTTTTGCTCAGCCAATTGAGGATTCATTAACCCATTTTTATCTATACAATCAAACTTATACACCGGTTCAGGCGGATATATACCATTCTTTTGATGCAAATGATCACACACCGCATTGTTTACCACATTTCCATGAACCAACCAATAATCTGGGTTCTTTATCCTAAACTCATACAACTTCTTGAAATAGTTTTCTTCAACCCATACCACATCGTCATCCACTCGTATATACACAGTATTTGGGTCAACAGTGTTTCTAAAGAAATTGTGTATCGCCAAATTGTCACCAACTCGCTTTTCTTCTTTGGGTAAATCTTCAGTAGTTATAAATCCACTGTATTTTTTGCTCAACCCCTTGATATACTCAATGTCCTCTTTGTTGTTGGTATTGATCCATAAACGATATTCATCAATAAAGTTGCGTTGCTTAAGTATGTAAGGAAGCAATACCTCCATATACCTTCTACGTCCCGCAGGAACCACCACGACCAATTTATAAGGCTTATTTGTATTGTTACTCATAATTTAAATTTGATTAAGTGAAGTTGTTCTTATACCCCATTGTTCAAATACTGTTCTTCTCGTAACAAGACCATTGGGGTTAATAATATGATTATCAGTGGAATCAATGAACAAATATTGACAAGCCGCATCAGGAATGCTATTTGATTTAAATTTAGTTGCTCCAAATCCTATATTCCATTCATACATTTCCCAAGAAGCTGGACTAAACATACCTTTTTTAGGAACATAAGCCCAAGTTACATAATATGCAGGATTTGCCCCTATGAAATTACGTGCCCAAGCATCTGGATCATTACTAGCATCCATTCCAAAAGTAGGCCCTCCATAACTACTAAGCCACTCAGTAAGCCAACATTGTTGATTCAATACCGATTTCCATATAGCAATGTCCAATCCTTTAAGAGCAGCTATAGCCATGTTTATAAAGTCTGGGTCATTCTCCATCGGAAATGTAATTGTAGCAAGATCACCCAAAACCATCGTGGTGCCATTATAACTAAATGTCTTATACCAATTAGATACTGGATCTGCACTGTAAATTGCACAACGATTGTCAAAAGCAACACTAGAATGCTGAAAACGCAACAACATCGACGCAAATGTAGAATTAAGATCCGGCGGAGTTGATGTAGTCCAAGACTCAACCTCAGCACACATAAAACAACAAGCAAATCCTCCAAATGCTCCAAATGAACCTACAACACCAAATGCTCCTTCCAACAAAGCCATGCCAACTTTTAAGCCGGGATCAGAAGAATCAGTAGATGACATCAATAAATAACAATTGCCTATTAAACAGTTTCCCTTGGAATAAACATAGTCATTCCATAACTGCATACGAGCAAGATTACTTTTGACATTTTCAATCGCTGTAGAATCTGGAGACGGTGTGGTATTATTTGTGTCACTCATACATGTTCCAAATAAATATACAAATCATATCTCGTAACCATCAGATAACGGCTGAACATCTGGAACACAATAACTAGGCTCAGCCTGCTTGAACTTAATAGGACTTCTTATCAATAATGTTCCAAATAAAGCATCCGCAAACGGTAATACCACATTGAAATTCTTGGTCATATATCTGTGATGCAACAAATGATGTCCATTCAACTTTCTGAAAATATCCCAATACTCCACCTTACGTTGTCGAGGTAAATGCATATACCAATGTATCGTCTCATACACTCCATAATAACACATAGATACCACATAGTTCAAACAAAACCCATACCAACCAAATATCAATCCGATAGGTAAACTGCTCAAACCAGCTATCACTAACCCATTCCACCACGCCATAGGTATCTTCTTTCCATCATCACCCTCTTGTGCATGATATGTCTCGTCATACTTGTATATGTGATGATGAACCTTGGTATGAGCCACATACGCATAGTCAAACTTAAACAATGACCTATGCATCACAAACCTATGCAACAACCACTCACATACACTACACCACATCACACACCACATTGTATAAATAATAATCATACATATAACTATCAACACACCCCCCACCCCCACAGGCTATATTTAACGCCACCCCCCCACCGAAGATCCAAATGAAGATGTTTTGTGACCACTTTGTTGGTCCTTTACCACTAAAGCTAACCAACTATGCCAAAAACCCGAAAATGTGCCGGGGTCATATAAAATAATAACAAT
>Ga0255078_1000098_pt1 | contig 23405 bp, 11 predicted proteins | sample Colum_Atlam_RepA_FD_188462 | JGI IMG/M metagenome (GOLD analysis project Ga0255078, IMG submission 188462) | Freshwater microbial communities from Columbia River, Oregon, United States - Colum_Atlam_RepA_8h | ecosystem: Environmental > Aquatic > Freshwater > River | place: USA: Oregon... | reverse complement strand
TTCATCATATATTTCTTCACACACATTTGTTGTGTTAGCTAAATCTACTATTGAATAATCATAAAAATTGCTCGTGTTTTTTACAAATTCAAATGCATCTGCTTGAACAAAATTATCCGAGCATTCTGAATAATCTTCTATATCTACATCTGTTAAGATTGTGTCTGGGTATTTTTCTTTGAGTAAATATCTAAATGAGTTTCCGCATGAGCCTAGTTGTAAGATTGTATGTTGGAAAGTATCGGGTAAAAAATAACGAAAACAAAAGTTTTCATAAGGAGGAATCATTGAATAAAAACAATTATCTGGCCCCATCCACACTTCTCTGTTGTTTAAGATTGTTTTTTCTAGTTTCATGCTTCTATTGCTATAAGCTCCACTGTGAGATTCTGATGGAAGGTATTCACTCCTACAAAGTTAATAGCTAGTTTATCTCCAGACGATGCTGTGGTGTAGCCAACAGCAAATGATGTGCCAAAGGTTTCGTAAGTAGATGCACCTGTAAGATTGATGTTAGCAGACAAAATGCTTGTTCCCACAAACTGACCCGTACCTGTTGATTTGGCAATGTTTATAGTAGTAATTCCAGCCGCAGACGGAGTTTCTACACGAACATTCACTCGTCTGAAGTTAAAAGTCATAGAAGATGTACCGTTGATTGGGTCTTGCGGGACAATAAAGATGGCCGAGTCAATCCCCACTTGGGTAGGATTAAAAGCTGTCATAAGAGGCACAACAAGATTTCTCTTTACTGGAGCCCAAGTAACACCAGTTCCTGTTGAGAAAAGAGCTTGAGATACAATTCCAATTGGTGCACCAGGTAAATTATTGACATCAAAAATTGCCCCGTTGAATCTTGAGTTTAATTGAACGTGTAAAGATTGTGTAGGAGTAGATGTTCCAATTCCCAATTCTCCTGTTGAGTCCACAGTAATATATCTAGTGCCTCCAAGATTTTGTTCAATTCTGAATAAATCAACAGTGGGTGTTCCAAATCCAGATAGAATTAATGGGGTGTTTGTTTCAGCAATTCCTTGAACATGCAGTTTAGCAAATGGACCTGAAGTTCCAATACCTACATTCCCATTAGACATTATTCGCATGTTTTCTCTTGCAAAAGAACCAGAAAAAGTTCGGAATCGCATATCCCATGCACTACTTCCGCCAGATTGTATGTCTGCATTACCAGCAGCCCAGCTTAAAACACTTCCTTGCGTGAGATTAATACTACCACTTACACTAAGAGGATACCCAGCAACAGGGTCCCCTACAATTCCCACAGGTCCATTAAGCCTTGTGTCGCCTTGCACATAGAGGTATCTTGGAGCATGCCCTGTGTTAATTCCTACCGAGCCAATTCCAGTGACTAGGAAGAGTGGAGAACCATCAGTTGTGGCATCTACTTCAATTAAGTTAGATGTTTGTGAAGCTGCTCCAGCAATATATAAGCCTCTATTTCCAGCAGCTAACGTTTCTACATGTATTCTTGCCTGCGGAGAAAACGTACCTACACCTAAATCAGTTCGTGTTGCGTTAGTATTTCCACCCCAAGCACCAAAGTTTGAGGCGGTGGGAATTACAGATGCCCCAACACCAATCTGATAACTTGCACCTGGTACACCATTTGTAGCATCACCGATGAATGTATTATCGGAGCCAGATGATATAAATACGCCAGAAGACCTTCCGACAAATACATTTCTAGAGCCAGATGTGTTAGCAAGTCCAGCTTGAAAACCTATAAATACATTGTTTGCACCGGAAGTATTTGCTGTGCCTGCCTGATATCCGAGTGCTGTGTTTTGTGTACCAGAGTTTAAAGTGGTAGTGGCAGAGCCAGCTAACGCAGCGTAACCCACTGCTGTCAGATTGCTTACTGTAGCTACATATCTTAAAGCATAAGAGCCAAAAGCTTGATTTGCTCTTCCAGAGGTAAGATTATTCAAAGCTTGAACACCCACTGCTGTGTTTTCATCAGTTGTGGCTAAGTTCAAAACAGAATCACCCACAGCTGTGTTAGAGCTTGATGTAGAGTTCTGAAGTGTTCCTCGCCCTACAGCAACACTAGCGCTTCCAGAAACATTTTGGTCCATAGAAAGATGGCCAATAGCCACATTAGAAGCCCCTGTTGTTGTTGACCGTAAAGCCTGGTTGCCAATACCGATATTTCTTGAGGCTTGATTATTTTGCAAAGCCTGTGAACCTATTGCAATTGAGCCAAAGAATGAGCCAAAAGCTAAGTTCATTGCTCTGTCTCCTATTGCAATTAATGTAGAGCTATTTGATGGATTTCTAGCAAGTGCAGTAAGGCCAATAACTACGTTGGTATTGTTTTGACCAGAGCCAAGCCCTACGGTAAGACCATTGACAATTAAATCAGCAGTAAATGAGCCAATTCCAGTGACATTGAGCCTTGAAGCCACTGTAACAGCCACACCATTATCAGTAATTGTAGAAGTAGTAAATGAAAATGGCGAATTGTATTTTGGAATAGCATTTACTGTGCCTGCCAGTGACGTAACAATTCCAGAAGCATCAGTAGTTGTCCAAGCAATACCTGAGCCTGTAGAAGAAAGTAGTCTTCCTGGTAAACCAGGCCCAAAAGATGTATCATATAAAGCTCCACTTATTCTTACATTGCTTAATGTAGAAAATCCTGAAACAATAAGTTGAGATTGTGTTCCAACAGAAGTAATGCCTGAATATGAGCCTGAAACAACAGCTGAAGGAACTGTACCAGAGGCTAAGTTGCTAGCATTCAAGTTAGTTAGATTAGCTCCATTGCCAGAGAATCCTGTGGCTGTTGCTATTCCAATGACATTGAGATTAGTGAGATTTCCTACAGATGTAATACCAGAGTAGCTTCCGCTTATTCTAGCTGAGTTTACAGTGCCAGAGGCGAGATTAGTTGCATTTAGATTAGTTAGATTAGCACCATCTCCAGAGAAACCTGTAGCTGATGCAATACCAATGACATTTAGATTAGTGAGATTTCCTACAGATGTAATTCCAGAGTAGCTACCTGAAACAACAGCTGAAGGAACAGTTCCTGAAGCTAAGTTAGAAGCATTTAGATTAGTTAGATTTGTGCCTGGGCCATAGAACCCAAAAGAACTAGAAAATCCAGCTATTGATACACCCACTCCAATTGTTACTACGGAACCATTGTCCGTGATAGTTGAAGTAGAAAGTGAATTGGGTCCGCTAAATCTTGCAACAGAGTTAACCACGCCTGAGCCAGTAATAATACCTGTTGCGGTAGATGTTGTCCAAGCTATGCCAGACCCTGTGGAAATTAAAATTTGATTGATAGAACCTGATGAGTTAGAATTATCAAAAAGTCTCTCTCTTAATCTCAAGCCGCCATTGACATCCAGAGATTGTGTTGGGATAGAAGTATTGACACCCACTGAGCCAATACCCGTTACTATAAAATAAGTGGCCCCATTTAATGTGGCGTCTACTTCAAGCAAACTTGCAGTTTGGCCTACACCACCTGCTACTAAAATACCATTATTAACAGAACTTAAAGTTTGCACATGTAGTCTTGCCGCAGCTGCAAATGTTCCTATTCCTAAATCTACTCTATCAAGATTTGTGATTCCACCCCAAGCTCCAGAGTTTGCTTTTGAAACTGTAGCATTTGCTCCAATTGCAATTTGATAATTATTATTCGAAACTTGAGTGCTATCACCCAAAAGGACATTATACCCTCCAGAAAACACACTATTAGCAGTTTGAGAATTAGCTGCACGACCAATAATGGTATTGTAAGATGCAGAGTTAAAATTTACTCCAGCATCATTTCCAATAATAGTATTGTAGATAGAAGAATATAAGTTTGCAGGGTCTGTATTGAATCCAGTTAACGTTCCAATTATTACTGAATCACCATGACTTGCATATTGTGAAGCGTTGGGGCCAATTATCGTTGACCTTACCACATCTTCTTTTAGATTTGCAGCCGAGCCGGAATAGGCATCTGTGCCAATAACAACTAAATTGCCACTATCTTGGTCATTAATATTGTTGATGTAGCTGTAGGCATTACTTCCAATTATTACTTTACCGCCACCACCTGGTCTTATAATATTATTACTAGATGCCCTAGTTCCAATTATAACATGACTAAAAGCATTATCAATAAAACCGCTAAAATCATTTCCCTTGGAAGCATTACTTCCAATTATTACGCCTTTTGATGAATTTGAGCCATCATTAACATTATAACCAATCAAAACACTTTCGTCTAAAAAGCTTCCATCAGAGACCGCAAATCCAATTAAAGTATTTGTAAATGAGTTTCCAATGCCAAAATAAATGTTGTCTACATAAATTTCATTATTAGTTTCCAGAGAGCCACGCGGATTAATTGTTCCAATTCCAAGTGCACCATTATAAATAAAAGTAGAAATTCCTGTTATTCTGTCATTTGTCGCCCAAAAAGTTACTTGATTTGCAGAGCCTGAACCAGTAACAATTCCAAGTGATGTAAAGCTTGACCAAGCCACACCTGAGCCTGTTGAAGAAAGTATTTGGCCAGAGCTTCCTGTTGAGTTATTTACATCTCTCAACCAACCATCTAATTCCAGATTTTGTATCGTTGAGATACCTGTGACAATTAATTGTGATAGTGTACCAACAGAGGTGATACCTGAATAAGCACCACTAACAACAGATGAAGGCACTGTACCAGAAACTAAATTAGATGAATTAAGATTGGTAATAAATGTACCAGGGCCATAAAAACCAAAACTGCTACTAAATCCTGACACCGATAAACCTACACCGATGGTCACCACTGAGCCTGTGTCTGTTATTGTTGAATCAGTAACTGATGTTGGGCCAGAAAACTTAGCAACACGGTTCGTAGAGCCAGAGCCAGTGACGCTTGATGCTCCAGCAGATGCAATCCAAGAAATGCCTGAGCCTGTTGACGACAATACTGACCCAGCCAACCCAATCTGATTGTTTGAATCTAATATTCCGCCAGTGATTCTTACATTTCCTTGAACATGAAGTGGCTGGGTTGGCACTGAAGTGTAAATACCTACAGAACCAATTCCTGTTGTAACAAAATATGCAGAACCATTAGTTGTAGAATCTATTTCGAAAAGATTTCCAGTTTGTGAAGCAGAACCAGCAATGTAAACACCAATGTTAGCGGCTGCTAGCGTTTCTACATGAAGTCTTCCTAAAGGAGTGAAGGTTCCAACACCAAGATTAGTTCGTGTAGCATTAGTATTACCGCCCCAGGCTCCAAGGTTTGATGCAGTGGGTGCAGCTCCTTGACCAATTGCAATTTGATAGCTGCTTCCTTCTGCTCCAGCAGTGCTGTCACCAAGTAATGTATTATTTGAGCCAGTGGTAATAGTATTACCAGAAATTCTTCCTAAAAATGTGTTCTGCGAGCCAGATGATACTGCCAGTCCAGCTTGATATCCAGCAAGTGTATTATTCGAACCTGATGTTATAGCAAAACCTGCTTGATAACCAAAAACTGAGTTTTGTGTTCCAGTGTTGAGGGCCACAGTAGCATTTCCTTGCAAAGCCTGGAAGCCTATTGCAGTTTGGTTACTTGAATTAGCATAATATCTTAAAGCTTCTCTACCAAGAGCTGTATTGCCGCTGGTAGTAACATTATTTTGTAAAGCTAAAAATCCAAACGCAGTATTGTTAGAACCTGTAGTATTAGCATTTAGTGCTTGAAGACCCATAGCAGTGTTGTTGCTGCCAGTGGTATTGGAAACTAAAGCTTGCCTTCCCAAGGCTGCATTTTGAATACCTGAAGTATTTGCATTCAATGCCGCAGAGCCTACAGCGGTATTAGAATTGCCAGCACTATTGTTTCTGCCAGCTTGATACCCAATAAAAGTATTGTCTACCGCGTTTGTATTTGACAAACCAGCTTGATACCCAATTGCTGTGAGCTGATTTCCTGTAGTATTTGCTGCAAGTGCAGAAACTCCGAGGGCTGTATTTGTAGCAATTTGGCCACTACCAAGGCCCACTACCAAGGTGTTAATAAGTGCATCACCACCGTTAACATTAAAAACGTTAGTTACAACACTTGAGTTTCCGATAGAAACACGGGAACCTGTAACATAAAATACGCTTCCCAGATTGTTTTTGAAGTCTGCAAGAACGAAAGCTGTGGAAGCTCCCGAATCTATAATAAGCCTTGGTGAATATCCAGTTGGGTCTGAAGTAGAGCTACCATCAATAAGAATACCATTATTTCTAATATGTAAGCTTTTAATTGGAGCTGTGGTATTGATACCCACCCCAGGATTAACAAATACAAACGTGCTAAAACCTGTTATAGTATTGTTTGAGTTCCATACAGTAATTTGACTTGCTGCTCCTGTTCCTGTGACCACACCTAATGAAGCGGCTGAAGACCAAGCTACACCTGCACCCACCGAAGACAATAATTGACCAGCTAAACCAGTGGATGAGTTTGCGTCATAAAGATTTCTAGTGATGTTTACCGCGCCAAAAGTAGCTAAACCAATAAATCTTGATGTAGTTTGCACCCTAAATGGGTCGGGAGCATTTGTTGTTCCTATCCCAATGTTCCCTCCGTAAGGAGCTATTAAAATGTTTCCATTGGCATTTACATCTATACTTGGAATACCTGAGACATCATTAACAGAGAAAATACTTCCTGTTGTCAGATTGTTTGTAATTGTAAATAGTTGCCCTTGAGAACCATTAAAGCTTATTGAGCCTGTTGTAGCAAGACCTACATTCAAAGTAATTGGGTCACCATAAGCTCCAACAAATTGCATAAATGCAGATGTGGTGAGGGAAGATGTGGTGAGAGAAATGTTTCTAAATGTAGCAAGGCCCACTGTATTTGTGTTAGTATTAAACACAATCTGAGTGCCGCTGTCAGAAATATTTGATGTGGTAAGTGAAAAAGCCGAGCCAAATTTTGGTATTACATTAATTGAGCCAATTCCTGTAACAATACCAGATGCTGTGGCGGAAGTCCAAACTACACCTGTGGCAGTGGATGCAAGAAGTTGTCCAGCTGAGCCAGCAGTATTGTTTCCATCATACAAAATTGCTCGCAATCTTATATCAGCGTTTACGTCAAAAGCTCTTGTTGGTGAAAAAGTTCTTATTCCCACGTTAGCTGAGTTTAGAGCTAAAAGTGTAGTGCCTGTATTAGCGAAATCTCCAAAGTTCTGATTTAATCCAGTGGTGTATCCAATATTCAAGTTTGAAGTATATTGAACAGTGGGCGATTCATCTTCACCAATCAAATGCGTGGAAGCCACGTACCAAGTTACTGGATTAGATGTTCCTACTGAGGAATTAAGATAATAGTAAGCAGTATCAGAAAAAGTTCCAGATGTACCAATGTTTTGAATTGCTTCATAAAGATACCAATCGTTTGTCCCAATAGTGCTGGAAATCCAAGTAAATTGACCATTATCCCCATAAGCATTTGAGCCGAAATTAATGCTATAACCCGTAGAAATGCTAGCCCAGATTCTGTGCCAAATCCTTTCTCCTCTTCTGTATCCATATAAATTAGGTAAATCTCTTGGACCTGTTACTTTTCCAAGTCCTACAAAATATCCACCAAGTCCAGGGCTTGGCGCAGTAATTCCAATGCCTAAATAGTTAATTGCCAAAACATAGCCTGAGCTATTAGGAGCAGAAAAATCAGATGTTACACCAATGTTAACTTGGCTTGAGTTATTGTTATCGTATGTGCTATAACCTAATCTTTGGTCAAGTAAATCTGGATTTCTATTTAATATTCTTCCAAAAGTAGGAGAAAGTGATACAGAGCTTTCGTTTCTAGCTCCCAAAGTATTATTTATTCCTCTATATAAGTATCTAGCAGGTGATGATGTGGTTTGAGACCTTACGCTAGGTGAAAGAACAATATTTCCTGGCGAAACAGTTAAACCATTTAATGTACCAACAGAAGTAATGCCTGAATAAGAGCCTGAAACAACAGCTGAAGGAACTGTACCAGATGCAAGATTAGATGCATTCAGATTGGTTATATTTGTACCAGGCCCAAAGTAACCAAATGAAGTGAGAATTCCAGATACAGATGAAGCAGACCCCAACACAATCTGAGTGCCAGAGTCAGTAATGTTGGAATTACCTAATGTATCTTCATCTAGAAATTTTGATACTCTGTTCGCTATACCTCCTGATGCTGTAAGGATTCCAGTTACATTTACTGATGTCCAGGCAACCCCTGAGCCAGTAGAAATGAGAAGCTGATTAGCTGTTCCTGGGCTGTTTGTGCTATCATATAAACCGCCAGTAAGTCTTAGATTTCCTTGAACATGTAGATTTTGAGAAGGTATTGCTGTATTTATTCCAACAAAATTATTAGACACAATCTGAATTGCCACTGTATTTGACGCACCTATTTGTATAGGCCCAGTAGAAGCAATTGATAATGTACCGGAGTCTGTTAACTGAATTAAAGATGTGATAAACCCTTGACTCAAAGAAAAATCTATTGAGCCCTGTGCTGGAATTATTCTCACATCTTTTGGCATATACTATTTTTAATGAAAATTAACCTAAAATCCTTGATTAAATACCATATCTTCCTCTTAATGCGTTGAAGTTTTGTTGAATTTCAGACGTGGATAAGCTCCTGTTATACATTTGAAATACCCCAAGATTTCCTGAATACTGGGTATATGAAGCAGGAACACTTATTTCAAAAGCAGCTCTGCCAAGAGTATAAGCTCTTCCGGGGTTATTTGACAATGTGCCAGTCCATGCAATTCCTGTAAAATAATTCCCATTGCCCCAAATCTCTAAACTAACTTGGTTATATTTAATCACTACATTAGCCCAAGAGTTTTGTAAAAAAATGTTATTAGCAATTAAATCTACACCCCCCACTGGATAATTTGCAGCGTATGACAGTCCATTTCTTAACCCCACTGTAACACTTCTTCCTGTATCAGAAAGAGCAATGTTAATCGGGGCATCCGTTGTAGATGTTGCGTTTTGTGAGCTTTTAGAAAACAACTTGGCTTCTTTAGGTGTATTTACTTGAGCAAGAGTGGTAAACCAAATACTAATTGTGAAAGTGCTTTGCAAAGTGGTGGTCATATTGGAAACTATAGCTGATGTTGTTGCTCCCAAAACAAAATTACCTGCAACACTAGACGAAAAAGCAATTCCAGATTGCACTGCACCTGAAAAATTAAATCCAGATAAATCAAAACATGAAGTGGCTCCACCAATATATGACCTTGGATTAGCCGGGTCAAAACATAATACTAATCCGTCTGACACAATCTGAGGACCACCATAAGCTGACATTAAATACCATACCTCCCTCTTAATGCATCAAAATTTTGTTGAATTTCAGCTTGAGAAAGTACTCTATTATACATGTGGACATTTGAAATATTTCCCACCCAATATCTCTGATTGATATTTGACCTTCGTCCTATACTATTCGTCACACTTGTCCAAGAGCCAATTGTAAAATTAGTGGTTATAGAAATATCTAGCTGCCCATTGACATATGTCATAACAGTTGAAATTCCTAGAGTCATTGCTAAATAGTTCCAGTCATTCAATATCACTGGCAAAGTTCCTTGAACAAAAACATTGTCAACATCTGCAATTCTTGTAAAATGCACTTGGGTCCTATTTCCGCTAGTTACGGCAAAATAATTATCAGCCCCATTAGCTTGAGGCCCATAAATAATACTTGAGCCTGCGGTAGCACCAATTCCAGTAGCTGGTCTTACCCACGCTCCAATTGTGAAAGCTGTGCCAAGCGGAACACTCATATCCATAGAAATGAAATCTGTTGTTCCATTAAATGAAAATGAGCCAAGATTAGCACTATTAAATGTTGTTACACCTTGCAGTGTGCCATCGTAAGAATTTCTGGTAATATCTGTCCAGATAGTCCCAATTCCAGTATAAGATTTTACGTTTCCTGCATCAAGCATAACAAAGAGACCATTTGTAATTATTGTTGGCGAGTGTCCTAATCCCATTTAAATACCATACCTCCCTCTCATAACTTGAAAGTTTTGTTGAATTTCAGATGTTGATAAAGCTCTATTGTAAATTAATGTGGAGCCAAATTGACCTTGCCATGAATAATAATTACCACTTGAATCATATCCGCCCATAATTCGCACCATTGTGAGTGCAGATGATGTAGTTAGTCCAATCACTTGTCTTAATATTCCATTCAAAAAAAAGCTTATATTTCTGCTTGCATCTGCGACAAAAGTGATATTTGCATACGTATTTCTTATATCATAATCCGAAATTGTTGCAAAGGAAGAATAAACTGCTGTAGCATCTCTAAATTGAAGAGTCCAGCCAGCTGTTCCACCTGAGTTAGTATTGATTAAAAGCCAAGGATGTGTGCTAGCATTACCAGTAAGAGACATTATAGTTGTAGATGCTTTAGAGATGCATTTTACGTAAAAATCTAAAGTATAAGCTGTGTTATTTGCCCATGTAATTGTTGGTGATAATGTTATCCAATTTTGGTCAGTAATTGAAGTGGCAAAGTTATTAAATACCGCTGGATAAAAACTTGTGCCAATTGAAGATAAAGCCACGCCCACTAATGCTCCTGTGTAAGCCCCAGACACAGAGCTTGTTACAGCCACACCAGTACCTGGGTAACATTTTACACTTGATGGGTCTAAACAATAAATAAGGCCATTGGTCACGATTGAGCCCGAATTATAACTTACTGACATTAAATCTCCACCTCTAGTTTACTTACATCTTTTCTTTCACCGTAAACTGTATAGAAATAATCTAAATGTGTGCAGAACATACTGTTACATTTTACATAAACCACATAATCTACAATTTTTTCTACATAAATGTTTTGATATTTACCTACAGGAGTGATGTTTACAGTAATTGTATCTTCATCTACTAATCCTGTCCAATAATTTGGAAGAATAATGATTGGGTCTGAGCTTCTTCCTCTTATATAAACACCATTTTCTGGCCCTTCAAGAGAAGCGTAGCGAAGTTTTTTGCCAGATTGTGTTGGGTGGTCAATAATAAACGATTTTATAGTTGCAGCCATTGTGCCAACTACGTGAAGAGCATACTCTGGAATGTTAGTTCCAATACCCACTGAGCCAATTCCATTGTAAACAAACAGATTGTTTCCTGTAACTCTACTTGTTCCAGCCCAATATGCAACTTGTGAAGCAGAGCCAGAGCCTGTAACAATTCCTGTGGCTGTAGCAGATGTCCAAGAAATGCCAGCTCCAGTTGATATCAATATTTGGTCTGTCGTGCCTGGACTGAAACTGCCATCGTACAATGCTCCTGTTATTCTAACATTATTTAATGTTGAGAATCCTGATACGATTAATTGAGATTGTGTGCCTACGGAAGTGATGCCTGAATAACTACCTGAAACTACAGCTGAAGGCACTGTGCCAGAGGCTAAATTAGATGCATTCAGATTAGTTATGTTTGTGCCAGGACCAAAGTAACCAAATGATGTAACAATTCCTGAGATAGATGATGCAGACCCTAACACAATCTGAGTGCCAGAATCGGTGATATTAGAATTAGTTAGAGAATTAGCCGTATTAAACTTAGGTACAGTATTGATAGTACCTGAACCAGTGAGGATACCTGTTGCGGTAGATGTTGTCCAAGCTATCCCAGAGCCTGTGGAAATCAAAACTTGATTAGCTGAGCCAGCAGAATTTGAGTTGTCAAATAATCTACCACGAAGTCTTGTTCCACCATTAACATCAAGTGCTTGCGAAGGTAAATTAGTATAAATACCCACAGAGCCAATTCCAGTGATGGTAAAGTAGTTTTGACCCACTGTTGTAGCGTTTATTTCTACTAAGTCAGCAGTTTGAGATGCAGAGCCAGCTATGTAAAGACCCATGTTTCCAGCAGCTAATGTTTCTACATGAAGTCTTGAAAGAGGAGTATATGTGCCTATACCAAGGTCAGTTCGAAGTGAATCAGAATTTCTTCCCCAAGCACCCATGTTAGACCCTGTGGGAGTTACAGAAATTCCAAGTGCAATTTGATATAAACTTCCAATAGCACCATCTGCAAAAGTTCCAATTATTATATTGTTTGACCCAGAAACTATGGAAGCACCAGCATTAGTCCCAACAAAAATGTTACTGTTTCCAGAAGTATTTGCAGTTCCCGCTCTAAAGCCTAAATAAGAGTTGTTAGAGCCAGAAGTATTAGCTAATCCAGCTTGATAACCTAATGCTACATTTTGTACGCCTGTGTTCAAAGCCACTGTAGAGCTACCTTGAAGTGCTTGCCAACCCACTGCGGTTTGATTAGGTTGGTCAAAATATCTTAATGCAGCTTGGCCTACTGCTACATTTTGTCCATTTATAGTATTTGATTGTAAGGCTTGATGACCAAGACTTGCATTTCTATCACCTGATGTATTGCTTGCTCCCGAAGAGCCTCCAATAAAAGCATTGGATGAACCAGTAGTATTAGCTGTTCCAGCCTGAAATCCTACAAATACGTTGTTTGAACCAGATGTATTTGCTAAACCAGCTTGGTAACCAATAGCAGTATTTTGGGTGCCAGTGTTAAGGGCCACAGTACTATTGCCTCGCAAAGCTCCAAAACCTACCGCAGTTTGATTGTCTGTATTGGCATAATATCTTAAACCATCTCTACCAACAGCGGTATTACCGCTTGTAGTAAGGTTATTTTGCAAACAATTAAATCCAAAAGCGGAATTATTGGAGCCAGTAGTGTTAGCATTTAAAGCTCCATAGCCCGAAGCAGTGTTTTGTGAACCAGTGGAGTTACTATTGAGGGCTGTATTACCAAAAGCAGAGTTTAGATTTCCCGAAGTGTTACTTGGTAAAGCTCCTGACCCCACTGCCGTATTGTTACTTCCAGCGTCATTTATTCTTCCTGCTGTACTTCCAACAAAAGTGTTATCTGTACCTGAAGTATTTGCTGAACCAGCTTGAAATCCTATAAATACGTTATTAGAGCCAGATGTATTTGCAGTACCAGCTTGATAACCCAATGCTGTATTTTGAGTACCTGAGTTGAGCTGGGAAGTGGCAGAGCCAGTAAGCGCTTGATAGCCCACTGCTACTTGGTTAGCAACTGTGGCATAACGTAATGCTTCAGACCCCACTGCGGTGTTGTTGCCATTTGTGGTAACTCTTGTTAAAGTTTGATTTCCAAAAGCAACATTAGTGTTCGCTGTAGTGTTATTTTGTAAAGAAGCGTGACCAAAAGCAAGATTTCCTCCACCAGTAATGTTGCCAGTTAATGCTAAATAACCAAAGGCTTGATTAGTAGTACCAGTAGTATTTGCCAGCAATGCATATACACCTACAGCATTATTATAGCTACCAGTGGTATTTGCCACCAAAGTGGCGTTGCCTAGTGCTGTATTATCTTGACCGCTAGTATTATCTCTTAGAGCTCCCGCTCCCACACCTGTATTTTCAATCCCAGTTGTGTTCTTAGAACCAGCAATATTTCCGACGAATACATTATTAGAACCAGATGTGTTAGCAAGTCCAGCTTGATAACCGACAAATATGTTATTGGAGCCAGAAGTGTTGGCAAGTCCAGCTTGGTAACCAATAGCAGTATTTTGAGTACCAGTGTTGAGTTCAGTGGTAGCTGAACCTTGAAGAGCTTGATAACCCATTGCTACTTGGTTTGCAGCAGTGGTATAACGTAGAGCGGCAAATCCTACAGCCACGTTATTACCATTTGTAGCCACTCTTGTTAATGTTTGGTTTCCAAATGCAACATTATTGCTTGCAGTGGTGTTACTTTCAAGAGAGTTATTGCCAAAAGCGTGGTTGTTGCCTCCAGAAGTGTTTACAAACAAAGCTAAGTAGCCAAAAACTTGGTTTGAATTACCTGTGTTAGAAGCTGATAAAGAAGAGCTACCAAAAACATTATTGTAGCTTCCTGATGTGTTTAGATAACCTGCGGCATTTCCAACAAAAGTATTTTGTTGCCCTGTTGTGTTTGCTCTGCCAACTACGTAACCTACGAAAGTATTTCCTGAACCAGATGTATTAGCTAAACCTGCTTGATAACCAACAGCTGTGTTCGTGTCGCCAGTGTTCAAGAGGGTAGTAGAGTTACCACGCAACGCTTGATAACCAATTGCTGTTTGGTTACTTACTGTAACATAATATCTTAAAGCTTCAGAGCCATGAGCTACATTATTTGCTCCTGAAGTGTTGCTCACTAGAGCTAAAGTACCAACAGCTATATTATTTGAACCAGTAGTATTAGCAACACCAGCTTGATAACCAACAAAAATATTGTTTGAACCAGATGTATTTGCTAAACCAGCTTGATAACCAAGAGCTGTGTTTTGCACCCCCGAAGTATTCACAAAAAGTGCACTTAATCCTAATACGGTATTTGTTACATTTTGCCCACCACCTTGTCCAACAGTAATTTGATTAACTATCAAATCATTTGTAAATGACCCTATGCCTACAACATTAAGTCTTGAAGCCACTGTGACAGCAATTCCGTTGTCAGTGATGTTGGAATTAGTAAGAGAGTTAGCTGTGTTGAATTTAGGTACAGTGTTGATTGTGCCTGAGCCAGTAAGAATACCAGTGGATGTAGATGTAGTCCATGCAATTCCTGTGCCTGTAGAAATTAACACTTGATTAGCTGAGCCAGAACTAAAGCTACCATCATATAAAGCTCCACTTATTCTGATATTATTTATTGTTGAGAATCCTGAAACAATAATTTGGGATAATGTACCAACAGATGTGATTCCTGAATAACTACCTGAAATCACAGCTGAAGGCACTGTACCAGATACTAAATTAGATGCATTCAGATTGGTTATGTTTGTACCTGGTCCTGAATAGCCAGCAGATGTTGTAAAACCAGAAATTAATGCATTACCACCTACATGTAATGTTTGGAGAGGCCCAGTAGTTCCAATTCCCACTCTGGGAGAATCAGTAGCATTAAAAATCATAAACAAGGCTGGTAAATTATCATAAAAAGAAAATGCTACAGCTCCAGCAGTAGAACCGCCTTGTCTAAACCTTAAAACATTATTTGTGCCTTGATAAGTGGTGTCGAATGTTTGTGAAAGGGCAAACGCATCATTAGAAGTGGAACCATAAAAATCGACAGCACCACTGAATCTAGCTCTTGCATAAACATCTAGTCTTGCTCTGGGTATATTAGTGCTTATCCCAAATTGACCAAATGAGTCAATTATAAAATTTGAATTACTTGTTAAAGTGTTAGCATCAGCAAAATAAGCAATTCTAGTAGCCGCCCCAGTTCCTGTAACAATTCCAGTGGCAGTGGCTGATGTCCAAGATATTCCTACTCCTGTAGAAATCAACAGTTGATTTTGAGAACCAGCTGAGTTTCTACTGTCGAACAATTTACCACGCAATCTGGAATCTCCATTAATGTCCAGTGCATAAAGTGGCACTGAAGTGTAGATGCCTACAGAACCAATTCCAGTAATAGTAAAATAATTTTGCCCATTGGTTGTGGCATTTATTTCTACTAAATCACCAGTTTGAGAAGGCGAGCCTGCAATATATAATCCCATGTTGCCAGCAGCTAGTGTTTCTACATGAAGTCTAGCTAATGGAGTAAAAGTCCCAATTCCAAGGTCAGTTCGTGTAGAGTTTGTATTCCCGCCCCACGCTCCTAGATTTGAGCCTCCAATAGTAATATCATTTCCTATTCCAATTTGGTAGTTACCAGAAGTGTCTCCATTTGTTCTATTTCCAAAATAAATGTTATTTGAACCAATGGTATTTGCTAAACCAGCGCGATAACCAATAAATAAGTTATTAGAACCTGATGTATTACCAAATCCTGCTTGATATCCAATTGCTAAATTAAAACCACCTGTATTAATGAATCTATTTGCGGTATTGCCTTGCAAGGCGTTAAAGCCAATCGCTATTTGACTTCCAATGCCATTATAATTTCTTAAAGCAAAATATCCTATAGCTACATTTCCATCGCCTACATCAGTATATGCACCAGCTTGAAACCCAATCCCAATATTAAATCTTCCTGATGAGTTAAACCATAAAGCAGCAGGACCAATTGCTACATTTGCCACACCATCTCTATCTGATGCCATAGCAAGATGTCCTACCGCTACATTAAAAGCGCCACTTGTATGAAGTCCTAAAGCAGAAAAACCAATTCCAATATTTCCAGAGCCATTTGCAAAACCACCATCGAGTTCTCGTAAAGCATTTGCGCCTATAGCAATATTTAAAGCTCCTTGTTTATTAGAAAGTAATGCTTGATAACCAATTGCAACATTATCTCTTCCAGAAATATTAGACCAGTTAGCACTTGAGCCGAAAGAAGTGTTTGTAAGACTTGTTCCTGGCCCTATACCAGCAGTAATACCATTAATTGTAATGTCTCTCGCAAAAGTAGCAATTCCTGTTACGCTTAAAATAGAATTGATACTAACAATTATTCCATTATCAGAAACGTTGGAATTAACTAATGAACTGGCGCTTGAAAATTTCGGAAGAGTATTGATAGTACCTGAGCCAGTAAGTATTCCAGTGGACGTAGCTGTAGTCCAAGAAATACCAGCTCCTGTAGAAATTAAAATTTGATTTGATAAACCTGGGCTCAAACCTCCATCATATAGAGAGCCGGTTATCCTGATGTCGTTTATTGTTGAAAATCCAGAAATAATTAGTTGGTTCAAAGTGCCAACAGAAGTGATTCCTGAGTAACTACCTGTTACCACTGCACTTGGTACTGTGCCTGAAGCTAAATTAGATGCATTCAGATTAGTAATAAATGTACCTGGTCCGTAAAATCCAGCACTGCTAGTGAATCCAAGAACAGACATTCCCACACCCACTGTTACTACCAATCCAGTGTCTGTTATTGTGCTATTTCCGATTGTGTCTTCGTCTAAGAACTTCGTTACACGATTAGGAGTGCCGCCCGAAGCAGTGATGATTCCAGTGGTATTTATTGATGTCCACGCAATTCCCGTACCAGTGGATGAAAGTATTTGATTTAATGTGCCTGGGCCATTGTTAGAATCATACAATCCTCCACTCAATCTGAAATTGCCTTGCACGTGGAGAGATTGTGTGGGGCTAGATGTGCCAATACCAACATTTCCATTTGAATATACAAAAGTGGAAATGCCTTGAGGGAACTTACTGCTGTTAGCAAATAATATTCTATTTGGCTCATTCAATGTGTTAATTGAGTTTTGCAAAACGACAATAGAGCCAGACGCAGTTGAATTTAAAGCCGCTCCAACTAATATTGAAAAATCAGGAGCTATTGGAGAAATATTAGTTAAAATTCCAGATTGTGTGGCTGAAAGGAACAGATTATCTCCAGTGTTAAAACTAGAAGTGTCATATGGAACAGTGCCGTATGTGTAAACATAACCATAGCTTGAAGCAGAAATTTGTTTATTCAGTACGCCAAGTATTGCTCCAGATTGGAAGGTATTGGCTTGTGCTAAAGACACTGTAGGCACGTCACCAGCAGAGCCAGTAACATAGACCACAGAGCCTACACCAAGAGGGTTAAGAGTATTGTTGTAAACACGAAGAGCATTTTCGAAACCAACACTCACTGAATATCCGTCGCCTAATCCTAAATCCACTGCTTGTGTAGCTGGATTCCATACAAATTGCCCTTGTGAAGCGGAAACAGTAGAAAAACCAGTGTAAAGGCCTATTGAGCCAGCTTGAAGATTTTTTGTGCCTAAATCAACATCATTTACTGCTCCTTGATACGGAACAAAATTAGTAACATCCGCTCCCGGAGCAACAATTTGAACAAGTGAATCAAAACCATCTCCATAAAAAACATTTACAGATGCAATTCCCGCTCCCCCATGAACAGCATAAACTTGCGCTTGGATTCTTGAGCTTCTACTTGCTAGATTATACGTAGCAGTAGTGATGCCTATTAAAGTGAATCTTTCAGCATTTGATGTAAGTGCGGTGCTATCATTTGTCGAAACAATCTTATTTATAGAAGTACCGAAAGCTGAGGTTTCATAAAAATCTACACGAAGCTGAATTGATGATGTACCAAGTGTTTGTGAGCCCCAAACATAAGCAGAAAGATTACCAGCTGGAAGAAATTCAAGATTTGGTACACCTGGCTCTGTAATATATTTTGCAATCAGAATTTCTCCTGATGCAACATTTACTGTAGTAGTACCTAGTCCTACGGGTAGGTCATTAGCAAGTTGATAATTATTTGGAGCATCTGTCGCAGCCAGACCAGTAAAAAAGTATTGAATAAAACCAGCTGAAGGTAAAACTTGCCAAGATGGTGCTGAAGCTTCTGAACCATTGCCCACCTGAGTAAGCACTTTAATTATAGTAGAAGTATTCGGGGCAAGTCTAGCAGCTGTTCCTGCATTATCAGATGAGTAGAGCAAGTCGCCAGTGGTTGTTAAAGGATAATATTGATTGCCCCAATATTCTGCATTTAAGTTTGTTACTTGTGTAGTAGAATTGACAATTAATGGCGGAACAGGAGCAAAAACTGTAGAAATAAGTTGAGAGCCAATTACTACACCAGTGGATTTTATATTTCCATCCACTGTCAGTTTGCTATCTGGAACGGATGTCCCTACTGACAAACCAATGTTATTGAAAATTAATGTGGTAAAACCTGTAATTGAGCTGGCTGGTCCGCCCACTGCCACTTGATTAGGTTGAATATTTCCTGTAATAATTCCTAATGAGTTGATTGAAGACCAGGCCACGCCAGTTGATGTCGATGTAAGGATTTGACCATTTTGGCCAGATGTATTAGCTCTATCATAAACTGGCCCATTTAAATCTAAACCAACAACAGATGTAATTCCTAGCACATTAAGACTAGAGAGATTACCTACAGACGTGATGCCAGAGTAATCTCCTATTACTCTAGTAGATGGCACAGTACCAGATGTTAAATTGGAAGCATTAAGATTAGAAAGATTAGCTCCATTTCCAAAAAATGCTGAAGCAGTGGCTACACCAATTACGTAGAGTAAATCAAGATTGCCAACAGATGTGATTCCTGAATAGCTACCCGATACACGGTCTGAGGGCACTGTGCCTGATGCTAAGTTAGATGCATTCAGATTTGTTATGAATGTGCCTGGTCCATAAAATCCAAATGATGTTACCGCTCCATTTACTGTAAGCCCCACTCCGATAGAAACCGCAGTGCCTGTATCCGTGATTGTGCTGTTACCGATTGTGTCTTCGTCTAAAAACTTCGTTACCCGATTTGAAATTCCGCCTGAAGCTGTGATAATTCCAGTAGTGTTTACAGAAGTCCACGCAATTCCTGAGCCAGTAGATTGTAAAAGTTGACCTAAAGTGCCTGGGTTAAAACTATTATCATAAAATGGCCCTGGTAAATATAGCGAGCCAATTGTTGAGAGACCATTTACATAAATTTGAGTAAATGAAGCTACTCCAGTAACGTTTATAGTATTGGCGTTTATTGTACCAGACAGAGGGTAAAATTGAATGTAAGGAAAATCTGTAATACCTGTAAAACTTCCAGAAAAATCTTGATAAGGGCCGACAAACTTTCTTTGGTTGTTGTATGTTCCGATACCACCAAATAAAATTACAGGCTCTGAGTTTTGTTGCCAGTTGTATATAGTTGAGCGTAAATCTCCACTATTTGGAACAAAAACAAAAGTACCTATTCCTGACTCATACCATTTTAAGTCTATTTGAGAAACAGAAGTGGTGAGGCTACTATACGAGCCTGGTGTAATAAGTATACTTTTGTTTGTTGAAGCTGGCATTAAAATATTCCGTCTGTTATTACTTTAATGTCACCTGAAATAGCAACATTAGTCAGAGTGGGGTCATCTACCACTTGAAACTTGTATTTATATTCGCCCACTTTTGTTAGCAAATAGTTAATGTAGTAAACACCAGGTTCTTGTTCTAAAACCAATGGCGTGGGAGAATAACTTCCAATACCATTAGCGTAGTTGTTGGATGCCACATTGATGTCATTTGATATGATATAATTATCGGGTGTGTAAATATACCATTTAATCACTCTTGAGCTTGATAGCCCCACTAAATTGTTATTAGCATCAAGCACTTCAAATGAAATCTTTGAAAGAGTATTTCTATAAAATAAATTAGCCACGTAGTTTTTTTATCAATTTTTGCCTTAAAGTCCTGGTTGAGGACTTGTAATATTTCCATGAGTAGCTTCTACTTTTGTTCTTATAATTCTTACCACAACATCTGTAATTATTGTTCCATCTTCTAACTCCATAGGCTCTACTTTTGTTCTAGCCACTTTATTTTGAAGGTCGGTGATTGTATATCCAGCTTCAGGCAAAATAGCTTCCACTTTTGTTTTAATTTGTTTAGCGTCAGCCTCTGTAATTATCATTCCTTGCTCAGGAATAATTGATTCAACAAAAGACCTGCCTTGTTTTTGCTCTAAGAATGTAATTGGATATCCGTTTTCTGGAAGAATTGCCTCCACTTCACTTCTTCCAGCTTTTGATGATACATCTGTAACAGCAATTCCATCATCAGCTATGCAAGCAATTACAAGAGTGCGAGCGTTTCTATAAACGTATAGAATTGGGGCATTAAAGTTTTTGAAAAAATCAGCAAAACTTAAGCCAGCAAATGAATCGTCAGAAAACATTAACCCTCCAATCTGAATGGAATGTCATTTCTGCCAGCGATTACTAAGTAGTCTATTTTTACTTTTTTGAAAGTGGGAATCAAAAGTTTGATTTGTACTTCAGATTGTGTGGTGATAGTTTTAATTGGCACAAAAGTGGAAGCTGATGTTAATACTGTGAAATCATATTTTGATAAAGCTTGGAAATAATCGGGCAAAATTATTGAGGCTTTGTAGTTTGTAAAAACACTTCCTCGGTAATATATTCCGTATTCTGGGCCTTCTAAAGAGCCGTGATGTAGCTTTATTCCTTCTTTTGCGGGGTGTGGAATCACAAAAGCTTTGGCTGTAGCTTGAATCACACCATTTACAAAAAGCTCAGGAGTGTTACCTGGGAAAAACTTAAGATTCGGGTCAGCATCAAAATTAGTATTTGATGAATTATAGAACATGATTGATGAACTAATTGAAGCTCCTAAAGCTGGCCCGTTTTCTATCGGGTCAATAAGTTCATATTGTGCTCCTGTCCATTTAATTAGCTTAAATGTGTTAGGAACAGGCTGACTAGAAACAAGAACAGAAAGCTCAGCAGCATTTGCAATAAAAGCATCGGCTGTATTTCCAGAGAAATTAATTAAACTTGTATCGCCGTTTGAGTTTGATAAAACAAGATTTCTGTTTAAAACACCATACAAAGTACCTGAATCAGCAGCAGAAGTATATGAGCCAATTCCCACTTCATATTGTAAATCATTGACCACACAATATGGAAAAGAATTATTTCCAAGATTTGCATCACCAAAAATTGTATATGAAGCGATAGGCTGGCTTAAACTTAATCCGCCTGTGCCCACGGCAGCTACTTTTTGTCTAATACGGTCTCGGAAAATTAAAGCCATCTATTATAATTTCTTAAAGGCTTCTCTATCTCACTTGTCGAATAAATAATTATGTTTGGTGATGAGAGAAATTACGGCAATTACGGAATTGACGTAAAAACTTGTGCCTTGTGCAATGACGGAATGCCTCTCAGAACATATTGCACTTGTGACACATGCCAAAGGCATTTTTGTTTTAGTCACAAACCATTGTTTGCAACGAACTGGGTTTGTCCTTTGTGCGAAGATAATTTCAAAACATTTGTGGGGCCACTCAAAGAAGCAAATATCACTGAGTTTTTCAAAAGACTGGGCTAATTACTTTTTAAACCAAGTGAGAGATAAAATCCCAAATTGAGAAAGAGTGCCCAGTATTGCTATTAAACCACCAGCACACCAAATCAAAATCTTATATTTATCAATTGTTTTCTTGAATCCAGATACAAGCAAATTTTGCTCAGCAATGGTAGTGTTCAATGTATCAATTTTTTTGATTAATAAATCGTAATAGGATTGTGTGTCTGTTTTTTGAATAGAATGATTATCTTTAATTTCTCTTGAGTGCTTCACAACATTCTCAATCATCCCAAATAACTGAGTATTGTTATCATTCATTTCCTTGATTAAATCTTTTAATTTCTGCTCATAATTAGTCAAGCTTGCTTTAATTGTGTCTAAATCATCATCAATATTTTTGTGTTTGTACTTGTTTTCTGTAAAAAAATTATTCAAGTCCAAAAGCAAAGTTTGAAACTTATTATTTAATTCTCTATAATCTTCCAAAAGATGATTGTTATTATCGGTAACGCTATCTCTGATTTGTGCAGTTTGCTCAATAATTTTTACCAACGCATTAGAAAACTCAACATAAGCTTGAGTTTGTGCGGATATTCTTTCTGATAATGTTGAAAAGTCGTAATTTCTGTCGTCCATTATAATAATGCCATTGCTTGGCTAAGTTTTAGTTGTGATTGCTGAAGAAGGTATAGGTCGCAATTAACAATTTCACACAAAACTAAATTATCATCTAATTTTTTTTCAACAATTTGACAGTGTGCTTCTTTTGCTTTGTCTTTGTAATTTTTGTTTGTGAAGCCATTTTTAGTAAAAGCTTCATTTATAAGGACTATTGAGTTGCCATCTACGATGAAGGCTGGTTTCTCATTTGAGTTCAGAACTAACAGCAGTGTTTTCTTTGTCTCGTTGGTCATCTTTGCTCCCGAATATCCTATTATAGTATTCTATGAAAGCCTGTTCTGATTCCTCGTCCTCCATGCAAATATAAATACTTTTTAATGAAGAAAAATTATGAACTTGAACCATAGTGAAAATAGCACTCAATTGAGCTAGCCCTGTTAGATTAATATCGTGTGTGCCATTATCACATGGAGAGATAAGAAGTGTTTCAAATCCCATATTATCTGCATAGATAATTGTTTTTTTCATCGCCGCCATTACATCTGGCTCGTTAACAAGCCTTGATGCTCCAGCCACCACTGCGTTGATGAAGTATTTTTGTTTAATTTTCCAATTAGGCTCACACTCAAATCCATAAGGATATCCCATTTTCACTGAGTTTTTTAAAATTAAATCACATTTTTCTTGAGCTTGATTAAACGTCATTCTATTCAACAACGGGTCATCAATTTGAAGCAGATTGTTTGTGGGATATACCAAGGCATCAGCTTTAACAAGATAAACATTTTCCACTTGTTTAATAAAAATCTTTACTTTTGTGTCTATTTTTATTTGTCTAAGTTTTTCTTTAATAAAAAATGAACAAGCATTTAAAGCACCCTTGCAGTTATGCTCAAGTTTGAAATCAGGTAAATTAGCTTGAGGTTTTAATATGCACGAGTTATTGTAGAA
>Ga0255078_1000081_pt1 | contig 25215 bp, 6 predicted proteins | sample Colum_Atlam_RepA_FD_188462 | JGI IMG/M metagenome (GOLD analysis project Ga0255078, IMG submission 188462) | Freshwater microbial communities from Columbia River, Oregon, United States - Colum_Atlam_RepA_8h | ecosystem: Environmental > Aquatic > Freshwater > River | place: USA: Oregon | collected... | reverse complement strand
CATCTGGAAAAAAAGACGATTTGGCGGATTGTTTTTTGCAAGGAATTTACTATTTTAAGAAGCAAAATATAATAAACTATTCGGAGGATTTAAAAATAAAGATTGTTTAATAATAATATTAGGATGGAATCATTTGACTTGAATATTGACAACCTTGAACCAATCTCTTTGGATTTTGATAGTGGCAAAAGTATGAATTTTGGAAGTGGTGCCGAACTTTTAATGAACATGAAGAAATCCACACCGCAAAGTTCAACCATTGATTTAGGCGATTTGGACACACTTGAAAATGAACTGAATGATTTATCGGCCTCATCTTCGTCATCATCATCGTCTTATTCAAAACCCGCAGGAGATACGAAAATGTTCAGTGGGTTATCTAACCTTTTTGGATTTGGTTCAAAAGAGGAAGAACCTGTAAAAGTTGGTCTGGGTCAGGCAACCAAGGAATCCGGATCTGCGAATACTAAAACCTGGGATGGATATGGAAAATTCACTGATATTCCATCCGGTCCAGATAAGCCAATTCATTCAAAGATGTCTGAACGTGACAAGTTGCGAAAGAAGAAAATGATGATGAAAAGGTTGGAGGAGTGGCGTGCAAAAGGACTTGTTTCCGGTGCGCATTTCAACAATGATTCATCCTATGAAGAAGTAGAGGATGAGTACGAGACTGCACTAGAAGACAAGAAGAAGGGTGAGAGCAAGAAGTTGTATAGTTGGTGGTTCATGACGTTTGTCAATACGGTGGAATATGCCAACGCGGCATTCAATCCATTTGATATCAATTTGGATGGCTGGGGCGAACAAGTGAATGATGACATTGATAGTTATGACGAGATCTTCGGCGAACTGTACGAGAAATACAAGGGTGGTAAATTGAGCCCTGAGATTGCGCTTCTCTTACGTCTTGGTTTTTCTGCTGCGGTTGTGAATTTCACGAATCGTGCATTGTCATCGGCCACACCTGGATTCAATGATGTGATTCGTCAAAGTCCTGAGCTGATGAAGATGTTCACCAATGCAACTGTGAATTCCATGGCGCAACAAAGTCCTGGGTTTGCATTTGCCAATAATTTGGTAAATCCAGAGCCGACAGGCATGTCGGGTCCTCCTCCCAAATCCATTGACCCAAGAACGGCGGCTGCGCCACAAAGACCGGGAATGGTATTTACAGACCAACCATCAAGCCGACCCGATATTAATGCAGGGCGCGGAGTCATGTTCAGTGAAGCGGGTATTGATTTGAACAATAAGTTTGAGAACCCGAATTCTTATGGGAGACCACCAACTTCAAGACCTGAACAAAGGAATGAGTTTTCACAAAGACAAGAAATGTCCGGACCTAAAAACATCGACTCCATTTTGAGTGGATTGAAACCAAAGTCGGTGAATATCCAGGAGAACAAGGATAGCGATTCAATGATTAGCGCCTCGTCTTTAAAAGATTTGAATGGAGATGTTCCCAGGTCACGTAGGAAGAAGGGTTCTGACAGAAACATCGTTTCGCTCGACATATAAAATTATTTAAAATATTTGTGATATTTTATATATTTAGAACTAATATATACAAATGGCAAGCAATTTATGGTTAGCAGTCGGTTCTGGAGGAACGGGCAAAAGCATTGTGACGTCATCCGATGGAAACACTTGGACCAGTACTGGTTCAACCGTTATAGCTCCAAATGCGGTAGCTTATAAAAACAACTTGTGGGTTGCTGTTGGTGGCGGTGGAAACACCATTGCGACCTCTACGGACGGGGTTTTATGGACAGGTCGTGGCTCAACTATATTTAGTGGTGGTAGTGGTGTATGTGTTGCGTCTGGCAAAGACGGGTCGGGCAACAATTTATGGGTGGCTGGTGGTTATTCTTCCATTGCTAGCAGTCCGGATGGAATAACGTGGACAAATCGTAGTTCTGTATTTGCTTATGCAAATTGTGTAGCATACGGCAAAGATGGGTCAGGAAATGGTTTATGGGTTGCTGGTGGTATTTATCCTAGTAATCCAAACAGCATTGCAACATCAACCAATGGATTTACTTGGACACTTCGTAGTGGTGGTTTTGATTATGGTGTTACAAGTGCTGTTGCGTATGGTAAAGATGGCTCGGGCAACAGATTATGGGTTGCAGTTGGTGCCTCAAGCAGTCAGGTTTATTCAATTATGTCTTCAACGGATGGAATCAATTGGTTGTATTGCACACCATGTTTTTATGAAGGATATGGTGTAGCATATGGCCAAGATGGGTCAGGTAACAAATTATGGGTTGCTGTTGGTCGTGGTGCAAACACGATTGCAACAAGTACTAATGGTACTAATTGGACGGGTCGTGGTAATACTGTTTTTTCAATTAAAGGAAGAAGCGTAACTTATGCAAATGGTTTATGGGTTGCTACAGGTGAGGTTGGTACAGGTGATAGTGGAAACACCATTGCAACAAGTACCAATGGAATTAATTGGACTGTTAAAAACAATCCTTTGACAAATGGTGCATACGGTGTTGTTGGTCCAACAAAAGCAACACTTCTGACCAATTATTATTTTCCCACAAAAACCATTACCGACGCGTCTTTCAACATAATTCCTCCTACATCCAATAATTATGGTGCTATCACTTATACAAGTTCGAATACATCAGTTGCAACAATTGTTGGGAGTAAGATAAACGTTGTTGGTGTTGGAACTTCAACCATTACCGCAGTTCAAGAAGAAACATTCAGTTACCTATCTGGAACAAATACTGCAACTTTCCAAGTAATTCAATCAACGGTAGGCACAGAAACAGTTCTATCCGATTTCTCTGTTCCCACAAAAATAATTGGAGACGCGTCTTTTGACATTGTAGCTCCAACAACTAACAGTGATGGTTCAATCATTTATACAAGTTCGAACATTGCGGTTGCAACAATTGTTGGGAACACGGTAAGCATTGTTGGTGTTGGAACTTCAACCATTACGGCAATTCAATTAATGACATCAACTTACGCATCTGCAACAATTACTGCACCCCTTGTGGTAAATCAGATAACAACCGTTTTATCCAATTTCTCTGTCCCCACAAAAACATTCGGAGACGTCTCTTTCGGAATTGTAGCTCCTACAACCAACGGAAATGGTACCTTCAGTTATGCAAGCTCTGAGACAACCGTGGTTACCATTTCTGGAAATAGAATCACTGTTGTTGGAGGTGGTATTTCAACCATTACCGCAACTCAAGCAAGCACGACCAATTACACATCCGCAACAATTACAGCACCTATTACTGTGAATCAAGCAACAACCGTTCTAGCCAATTTTAGTATCGGCCCAAAAACCATTGCAGACGCGTCTTTCACAATTCCTAGCATAACAACCAACAGCACGGGTCTATTCACTTATACAAGTTCCGACCCCACCGTAGCTACGATTGCCGGAAATGTGGCAACCATTGTTGGAATTGGTAGTGCAACCATTACTGCAGACCAAGCAAGCAATGCAAATTATTTGGCTCAAACAATTAGTACAACTCTCAATGTATCCAGAAATTTGTGGGTTGCTGTTGGTCAAGGTGGTAACACGGTTGCATCCAGTTATGATGGAATTTTTTGGAAAGGTCTTGGTAACGCTATAAATGCACAAAGTATTGCATATTCAAACAATTTATGGGTTGCAGTCGGAGGCGGTCCGAATACTGTTGCATATTCAACCACAAATGGAAACACATGGACTGGATTTGGATACACTGTATTTTCAAGCACAGGATATCGGATTTTATACGATCCAAGTGCGGCTTTATGGATTGCAACTGGACAAGGAGGAAATTCAATTGCAACATCAACCAACCCAAAAACATCTTGGATTGGCCAAGGACCCATTTTTCCATCTGCCACTTGTCTGTATGGTCCAGCAATTTATTCTGGCGTACAAAACTTTTCTGCGTATTTACTTGGTGGTTATTCAACAGGGTCTCTTCTTGCATATTCATTAAACGGAACCACATGGCAAATGGGAACCACGAGCGGCTTGGCTTGTCAAGGGTTCAATACAATTGCATACGGAAATGGTATCTATGTAGCAGGATGCACCCCAATTGGAAGTGGAAATAGTTTTGCAACATCCACCGACCAAATTTCATGGACTGGAAGAGGCGGCAACACCAACATGACGAATGTGAATCAAATTATATACGGTAATGGAATGTTTATTGCAGTTGGAACCAAAGGAACTGCGGGTTCAACCATTATGAAATCAACGGACGGCGTTACTTGGACAAATTTGACCAATGTTTATGGATCCTATTCGGGTCGTTGTCTTGCATATTATCAAGGCAGATGGATTGTTGGTGGTGGTGCATACTATGGAATTAATTATTCGGACAACAATGGAACAACATGGAACTATACATCATCATCATACAGTATATATTCAACACAAACCAACGCAATTGCATATGGCAATGATATTGTTGTATCCGTTGGACAAGGAACTGGAAATACACTTGCGATTTCCACCGATTTGGGTGTATATTGGACTGGAAAAGGATTATTGTTGTCTGGATCGGGAAATGATGTTAAATATAATAATGGTGTGTGGCTTGCGGTGGGTGGAGACAACGTAAGCACCGGAAATATTATTATAAAATCAACCGACAATGGAACCACATGGACACAAGTCGCCACACACAACACCTCATATTTCACATCAGTGAATAATATTCAAAATGTAAATGAAACATGGTATATTACAGGTAGAGGTGCATCTTATATTGCATACTCAAATACAAATAATCCGTCATCAATGAGTGACTTTGTAATGGTTAGCACATCATCCGTGTCATTTTCAACAAGTGGAGTGTGTTTATCAACGTTCAATTACCAAAAACCCAAATACATTGTTGGTGGTAAAGGAATGAAAGGTTCAGTGACCGGGTTATCTTGGTTCGATATTTTGAATCAACCATTTACAAAAGTAAATGACGTTTATTGGAATGGAACAATTTGTGTAGGTGTCGGTTCCGGAATTAATACCCTTGGTTATTCTTACGACGGCATCAACTGGGTCGGCATTGGTGCAACTATTTTTACAACTTCAGGCAATAACGTTTATTATAGCACAACAAATAGTTTATGGATAGCTACTGGTACTGGAACAAACACCATTGCAACGTCAGTAGATGGAATTACTTGGACAGGGAGAGGCACCACTGTTTTTACTACTGCTGGAGGTAAAATAAGGTATGACAACAATTTATTGGTTGCGGTTGGTGAAGGATTAAACAGAATTGCAACTTCAACTAATGGTATTTCTTGGGATGTAAGTACTAAGTTAGCTTGGGGATATTACGTTACATATATTAATAATGCATGGTTTATAATTGGTTACGGACAAAATTACAACGGACAAATAATTGCAACAAGCACCAATGGATTTTATTGGAAAGATATTACTATAACTAATAGTAATACTAATAATAGTCGTCTTCTTTCAAGTGGTTATGGTATAGCGTATGGCAATGGCAAATGGGTTGCTTGCGGAAGAAACGATTATAGTAATGGTGCTATTATGTATAGCACAGACGGAACTAATTGGACTGGCATACCAGTTATAATAACAGATGATGTAAGAAAAGTAGAATATGGCAAAGATGGTTCAGGCATCGGGTTATGGGTTGCAGTTGGAACCGGAACAAACAGCATTGCTACAAGTACAGATGGGGTTGTATGGACAGGTCGTGGTAAAACTGTTACTACAGATGGATATAGCGTAGCATATGCAAATAGTTTATGGGTTGCTGGAGGCTACGGTGGAAACAGCATTGCAACTTCAACCAATGGTATTAGTTGGACAGGTCGTGGTTCCGCAGTTTTGACGTATGGTTATGCTGTTGTGTATGGTAAGGATGGTTCTGGCAACGGGTTATGGGTTGCAGTTGGATCCGGTGCCAGTTATAACATTGCAACAAGTTCAGATGGAATTACTTGGACTGGAAGAGTAAATACAGGTGGTAGTATGAATTATCTAGCATACGGTAATGGTTTATGGATTGCGGTTTCGAGCAGCAGTAGTGCAACCTTGGCAATAAGTTCTGATGGCATTAATTGGACTTTACGTAGCAATATTTTGCCGAATGCTACTTATATTCTATCTAGCATTGCGTATGCAAATGGTTTATGGGTTATCTGTGGCTACAATAACACTGGCGTTGCCATGATTGCAAATTCAACCGATGGGTTTATTTGGACGAAAATAAATGACGTTTTTAATGGTAAAGGATATGATGTGGTTGGACCAACAAGCCAAGTAACAAAAATAACAACTGTTCTCAACAATTTCTCTGTCCCCGAAAAAACCGTGGGAGACGTCTCTTTCTCATTGGTTGCTCCCACAAGCAACAGTGATGGTGTAATCACATATACCAGTTCGAACATAGCAGTTGCAACAATTGTTGATAATGTTGTCACTATTGTTGGTGGTGGAACAACAACCATTCGTGCAACTCAAGCAAGCACCACAGACTACACAACTGCAACAATTAGTGCAACACTTACTGTAACCCAAATAACAACAGTTCTCACCAATTTCTCTGTCCCTGCCAAAACATTTGGAGACGCGTCTTTCGGCATCATAGCTCCTACAACCAGCCGTGATGGTTATTTTGCTTATTCAAGTTCTAATATTATGGTTGCTACCGTTGTAACTTCAAACATGATAACAATTGTTGGAGCAGGCAGTGCAACCATTACTGCGGTTGAATTGGCTACACCGGACTACGCCGCTGCAACAATTACTGCACCCTTCGTAGTAAATCAGGCACCAACTGTTCTTACCAATTTCTCTGTCCCTGTAAAAACATTTGGAGATGCGTCTTTCAACATCATAGCTCCTACAACCAATAGCAATGGTGTTTTCACATATACAAGCTCTGACACGTCCGTGGCTACGATTGTTGGAAGTATGATAACCATTGTTGGAGGCGGCAGTGCAACCATTACTGCGAATCAAGCCAGTAACACGAACTTTTTATCGAGTTCAATTACTGCAACTCTTCAAGTAAATCCGGCAACACCTATCATACCCAAATTTGATATCCCTGTAAAAACAATTGGAACCGCACCTTTCAGCATAGCTCCTCCTACAACCAACAGTAATGGCACTTTCACTTATACAAGTTCGAATGATGCAGTTGCTAGCATTGATGGAAATATGGTCACTATTAATGGATTAGGTACTACAACCATTACTGCAGTTCAAGCAAGCACCGCAAATTATTTAACTGCAACAACAAGTGGAATACTTGCCGTAATGGATAAAGTGCCTTTATCAATCGCGGTTGGTTCAGGCGGAAACAGCATTGCGACAAGCAAAGACCTTGGTCTTACATGGACGGGACGTGGTACTCAATTTTCTACATCTGGATATGGAGTGGCCGGACCGGCCACGTATGATGTCTCCACGGTAACGCTTGGTTTATATGTTGCGGTTGGTTTTACCGACACTACAGTTGCAACAAGCATAGATGGGATTACATGGACTGGTCGCGGTAAAAGTGCATTTAGTCAATCATATGGTGTAGCATATGGAAATGGTTTATGGGTTGCTGTTGGTAATGGTGCAAACACCATTGCAACTTCAACAAATGGAATTACTTGGACAGGTCGCGGTTCCACCGTTTTTACCAGTAATGGATATGGTATTGCTTATGCAAACAATTTATGGGTTGCAGTTGGTGCAGGTGGAAACACCATTGCAACAAGTACAGATGGAACCACTTGGACAGGTCGTGGTGCAACTGCTTTTACTTCTCGAGGAGGCAGTGTTGCTTATGCAAACAATTTATGGGTTGCTGTTGGTAACGGTGGAAACACCATTGCAACAAGTACAGATGGAACCACTTGGACAGGTCGTGGAGCAACAGTTATTGGTTATGGACAAGGTGTAGCATATGGAAATGGGTTATGGGTTGCAGTTGGCCAAAGTGCTAACACTATTGCAACAAGTACTGATGGAATTACATGGACAGGTCGTGCTAACTATACTATTTTTAGTAATTATGGTAATAATCAGGGTGGTCTAGGTGTAGCATATGCAAATAATTTATGGGTTATTGCTGGTAATGGCGGTAGTACTGGAAACAGTATTTTAACAAGTACAAATGGAATTTCTTGGACTGGTCGTGGTTCTACTTTCCTTACCAACAGTGCATATGGTGTTATATATTCAAACAATTTATGGATTGCATGTGGAGATGATAATTTGAGTAATACATTTGCAACAAGTACAGACGGAATTACATGGACTGGTCGTGGTGGAAAAAATATTTTTTCTGCATCGCTTGGTTTAGCATATGGTAGCACAAATACTTTTACAAAACCAACTTTTGTTGCAGTTGGACAAGGTAGTAATACAGTTATTGGATCTACTGATGGGACAACATGGAGTTCCTCTCCATACGTTCAACCATTCACAACTGCCGGCTACGGCGTGGCCTGGAACGGCTCTCAGTGGGTCGCTGTCGGCTCCGGTGGAAACACAATCGCTTATTCCGCGGATGGATTGCAATGGACAGGTAATTCAACTCTTTCTACACAAGGAAACGATGTTGCATATGGCAAAGATAGTTCTGGCAATGGTTTATGGGTTGTGGCTGGTCAAGGTGGTAACAGTATTGCAACTTCAACCAATGGTCAAACATGGACGGGTCGCACCGGTACCACTATTTTTACTACTGGTGGATGGTGCGTAGCATTTGGCAAAGATGGTTCCGGCAATAACTTATTGGTTGCAGTTGGACAAGGAGGAAACACTATTGCAACTTCAACAAATGGAACTACATGGACAGGTCGTGGTGCTACTATTTTTACTACTCAAGGAATTGGTGTAACATATGCAAACAATCTATGGATAGCAGTTGGTTCAGGCGGAAATACCATTGCAACCAGTAGAAATGGAACAACTTGGACTGGACTTGGTTCCACTGTCTTTACGACTCAAGGAAATGGAATAAGATATACAAACAATTTATGGGTTGCAACCGGTCAAGGCGGAAACACCATGGCAACTTCCGTGGATGGAACCAATTGGGTGGGTCGCGGTTCCACTCTTTTTACTACTGCTGGACGAGGTATCATGGGTCCAACCACTGCAGAACCCACACTCACCTTTACGATCCCTATCAAAAACATTGGAAACGCACCTTTCACGATTACCCCACCAACCTCGAACAGCACGGGTTCTTTCACTTATACCAGTTCGAATCTGGCGGTTGCGACAATTGCCGGGAACGTTGTAACCATTGTTGGAATGGGTACTTCCGTAATTACGGCACTTCAAGCAAGCACTGACTTTTTTATATCTGGTACGGTTTCTACAAATATCGTAGTAGAAAATGTAAAACCCACAATAAGCAATTTTGTTGTCTCTGCGAAAACATTTGGAGACGCGGTTTTTACGTTGATTCCCCCCACAAGTCAAAGTAGCGGTGCATTCACTTATACAAGTTCGAATACTGCGGTTGCGACAATTGCCGGGAACGTTGTAACCATTGTTGGAGGAGGCACTGCAACCATTACTGCAAATCAAGCAAATACCGTGAATTACGGATCTACATCAATTACTGCATCCCTCGTAGTAACTCAGGCAACACCGGTTCTAACCAATTTTGATATTCCTATAAAAACATTTGGAAATGCTGCATTCACAATAACCGCTCCAACAACTAATAGCACTGGTGGAATCACTTATACAAGTTCGAATACGGCAGTTGCTACAATTGTTGGAAGTACAATAACGATTGTCGGAGCAGGCAATGCAATCATTACTGCAACTCAAGCAAGCACTGCCAGTTTTGTATCTGGAACAATTACTGCAACCTTTGTAGTAAGCAAAATAACACCCACAATAAGCAATTTTTCTGTACCCGAAAAAACAATTGGAAATACGGATTTCAGTTTGGTAGCTCCAACATCCAATAGTACTGGTGCATTCACTTATACAAGTTCGAACACAGCGGTTGCGACAATTACGAATAATATAGTAACGATTGTGGGCATCGGCACTTCAACCATTACGGCTACTCAAGCAACTTCAACCAATCATGCATCTGGAACAATTACTGCAACCTTGACCGTAAATCCACCCGTATGGGTAATGGTCGGTTCGGGCGGAAACAGCATTGCAACTTCAACGGATGCAATTACATGGACGGGTCGCGGACATACCATTATTAGCACTTTGACATATAGTATTGCATATGGCAACAATTTGTATGTTGCGGTTGGTAAAGGCGGAAACACCATTGCCACATCAGTTGATGGAATTACATGGACAGGTTGTGGCTCCAGTGTTTTTACTACTTATGGGTACGGAGTTGGGTTTGGCAAAGACGCTTCTAATAACAATTTATGGGTTGCTACTGGTTACGGCGGAAACGCCTTTGCAAGTTCAACCGATGGAATTGTATGGACAGGCCGTGGTTCCGCTGGGTTTGCTTACGGATGTGGAGTAACATATGCGAATGGTTTATGGGTTGCCGTTGGAGGAGGAGGAAATACTATTGCGACTTCAACGAACGGAACTACTTGGACAGGTCGTGGTCAAAATGTCATGGACGCAAGTATATACGGTGTAACTTATGCAAATGGTTTATGGGTTGCAACTGGTCGTGGTGGCGGAAACAGCATTGCGACGTCGGTAGATGGAATTACTTGGACGGGTCTTGGTACCAGCGTTTTTAATACTTATGGTTATAGCGCTGCATATGGTCAAGATGGGTCGGGTAATGGAATATGGGTTGCAACTGGTTCAGGCGGAAACACCATTGCAACATCAACAAATGGAACTGTATGGACAGGGCGTGGTTCTACTGTTTTTACTAGTCAAGGATCTAGGGTTGTGTATTCAAATGGTTTATGGGTTGCGGTCGGAAATGGTGGAAACAACATTGCAACATCAACAAATGGAACTGTATGGACAGGTCGAGGTGCTACTATTATTACTGCTGGTGGAATGGATATTGTTGGTCCACCCAAAACATTACCCAAAATATTAAATTTCTCCATTTTACCAACAGCAGTTGGAAGTGCTGCTTTCACAATCACTGCTCCTACATCAAATAGCACCGGTGCATTCACATACACAAGTTCAAATACATCTGTTGCCACAGTTACTGGAAATACAATCACAATTGTTGCAATGGGCAGTACCACAATTACTGCAACACAGGCAAGCACCGATAGTTATTTATCAGGAACAATTAGTACTGTTTTCCAAGTATATGGAGTTGGCACATATACGCAAGATAATGTGAATTATCAATATAATATTGGATTAGGTACAGCCGAAGTGACAGGAGGAACCACTGCAGCTAGAGAATTGTCCTCACTAACAGTATTACCAAGTTTTGTAGTTGGCGGTACTACATACACAGTTACTGGGGTTGGTTACATGGCATTTAATAATTGGTCAAATCTTACCAGCATTTCATTACCGCCTTCGATTACAACAATGGCATTTTCATGTTTTAGGGGTACCAGTTTTACCAGTTTTACAATTCCACCTTTGGTAACAACACTTGATGAATTCGTTCTTTCTATCCCTACTTTAACTAGCATTACCATCCCATCTACTGTTACTGCATTTAAGTATATATTTGACGGAAGATATGGTGGGTCCAGTACAGGACCTTTTGTGGGTTGCACAAGTTTGGTGAATATTGTTGTAAATACATACATATCCGGATTTCAATATGTGTTTTACAAAGTAAATAATCCCAATATGAGTGTAACATTCAATTATCCAGGAACAATTCCGCCAAATTGCTTAGAGAGTCAAACAAATTTAAAAACGGTCATCATTGGTAATGACATTACTAGTATTGGCGGTACTGCATTTGGTTCCTGCACCGGTTTATCAAATGTTACGATTGGTTCATCCGTTACAACCATTGGCAACAGTGCATTTTTGTCATGCACAGGTTTAACAAATATCACAATTCCACTATCTGTTACTACAATTGGTGATAGTGTCTTTGCAAACTGTACAAATTTAAATAATGTCACAATTCCACTATCGGTTACTACAATTGGTTTTAATACTTTTGAAAACTGCACAAGTTTTACCAATATGACGATTCCCGCATCCGTTACCTCAGTTGGTTGGTACATCTTTAAAAACTGTACAAATTTAACCAATATTATTGTGAAAGCATACCTTGTTGCTCTTAGTTACACATTTAACAATGTAAATTCACTAAATATGAGTGTAACATTTGATTATGCAGCATTCGTTCCGGCTTACCTCTTTACCAATGTAACAAATTTGAAGACTGTCATTTTAAGTAACTCAATTACCGGCATTGAAGGTTATGCGTTTTCGGGTTGCACCGGCTTGACTGAAATAACAATTCCTGCTTCCGTAACAACAATTGCGAATTTTGCATTTTTGGGGTGTAGTAATCTGAACTTGGTTACGTTCTTTGGTAACATACCAACCATTGGCACAAACAATTTTACTGCATCAAGTACAGACAGTGCTTTTTACAAGGTTGATGGAACCACAAACACAAACCCAACTACGGTAACAGCTGGCTTGACCATGTTTGCAAATAAATCAGTCATAGGTGCGGCAAGTCCAACCATGACAAATTTTTCGATTCCAATGAAAAGATATAATGATTTATCCTTCTCTATTGTGGATCCAAGTTCAAACAGTAGCGGTGCTTTCAGTTACTCAAGTTCCAATAGTTTTGTTGCTACCGTTTCTGGAAAGACTATAACCATTGTGGCTCCAGGTAGCACTATTATCACTGCAACTCAAAGTGCCAGTTACAAAAATGGTGTGAATTATACGTCTGGAACAATTACAACCACGTTTGTAGTAGATAATCCACCCCCTCAAGTGGGTCCGCTTCTAATAACAAATAAATCGTTAGGTGATGTTTCATTTTCAATGGTTGATCCAACCAAGCCAAATAACAGCACTGGTACATGGACATACACATCGTCCGATTTAACCAAAGCAACAGTAAGTGGAAATGTCGTTACATTATTAGATACTGGAATTGTGAAAATCACTGGTACAATCTCTAGCGATTCAAATTATTGTTCAACAACAGTTGTAAAACTTTTCTCAATTTCTCCAGCAGATGTTGTTCCAAGCACATTTACGTTTGTTTCAACTGCGGATGTGTCGAATGCGATTCCAGTAACTGTTCAGCCAGTTGCAACCACTGTTGTACTTTCTCCAACTGTTTTCACGCCTGCAAACATTGAAATGTTGAATCCCTCTGTAGGAACCGTCGAAGAAAAAATACAAAACCGAAATGCACTTGTAGATACATTCTTTAATTTGTTTTCGAATGCCACTACCATTAGTGTTCCACAAACCGCATTCTATATGCCCCCTACAATTGATTTGGCGAATATAACGGAAGTCAAACTTCTCAAAACTTCTGGTTCAACTGCTCAATCACCGATTGTAATCAATTCAAGTGCATTTAATCTAACAACTGCATTCTTTTGTGCAATTGACGAAGTTGGCAATTCAATGTTGTTTAATGGTACAAGTACCTTTGCTAATTACAGCGTAAAAATATCAAAAGTGTCGGATAACAACTACACGATTGTTCAAACCAAACAAGGTGTATCTACCACATACACTGCAGTAAAAGACGATGTTATTTATTATGCCGGGTTTAAATTGGTTATCGGTTCCATTGCCGGTCAATTATCCACACTTCAATTAGTTACACTTAGTAATTTCTCTGTGCCTGTAAAAACACTTGAAGATATATCTTTCAGCCTGGTTCCGCCTACAACCACAAGTAGTGGTTTAATCACTTATACTAGTTCAGATTCATCCGTAGCTACTGTTGCTGGAGATGTGGTGACCGTTGTTGGATTGGGAACTGCAACCATTACTGCAGTTCAAGCAAGAACAAATACACATTTGTCCGATACAATTACTGCTTTATTCACAGTAAATAAGATAACAACTGTTCTAACCAACTTTGATGTCTCCCAAAAAACAATTGGAGATGCTTCTTTCGCATTGATTCCTCCCACATCCAATAGTGATGGTGATGGTACTTTTACATATACAAGTTCAAATACTGCGGTAGCTACAATTGTTGGGAATGTGGTAACCATTGTTGGAGCAGGCACTTCAACCATTACTGTGAGTCAAGCAACTACTGCAAGATACACAGCTGGAACAACTACTGCTACATTCACAGTAAATAAGGTAACAACCGTTCTAACCAACTTTTCTATTCCTGTAAAAACATTTGGAAATTCGGCATTCGCAATCACTGCTCCTACATCCAATAGTAATGGTTCAATTGTTTATACAAGTTCAAACACTGCAGTTGCCACTGTTTCTGGAAGTACAATTACCATTGTTGGAGGCGGTAGTTCAACCATTACTGCTACTCAAGCAACCACAGCCATTTACACTACTGGAACAATTACTGCGACCCTTCAAGTAAATCAGGTAACCGCAGTTATAAGCAACTTTTCTATCCCCACAAAAACATATGGAAACGCGGCTTTCAGTTTGGTAAATCCGACTTCGAACAGCAATGGTTTAATCACTTATACTAGTTCGGACACTTCGGTTGCTACGATTGCAGGAAATGTTGTAACTATTGTTGGAGGCGGTGTTTCAACCATTACTGCAAATCAAGCAAGCACAAACAATTACACATCTGCAACAATTAGTGCTACCCTCACTGTAAATAAGCTAACAACCACTTTAAGCAACTTTTCTGTCCCTGCAAACCGACTTGTGGGTGATATTTTTACGGCAAATACTCCATCATCCAATCGCGCTGGTACTTTCACTTATACTAGTTCAAACCCCTTAGTCGCGACAATTGTTGGAAATGTAGTAACTGTTGTTGGAGGCGGTAATACAATTATTACTGCTACACAAGACGCTACATCCATTTACGCATCTGGAACTATTTCTGCAACTCTTACTATAAATCAGATAACAACCGTTCTAAGCAATTTCTCTGTTCCCGCAAAAAAAGTGGGAGATGCTGATTTCACAATCACTCCTCCCACAACGAATGGTAATGGCGCTTTCACTTATACTAGTTCGAACACAGCGGTTGCTACGATTGTTAATAATGTTATAACCTTTGTTGGAGTTGGTACTTCAACCATTACTGCGAGTCAAGCAACCACAGCATATAGTACATCCGGATCAATTACCGCAACCCTTCAAGTAACTCAAGGAACCCTAACACTAAGTAATTTTTCTGTCCCCACCAAAACAATTTTAGATGCCGCTTTCACAATCACACCACCAACAACCAAGAGTATCGGTGCTTTCACTTATACCAGTTCAAATACATCAGTCGCGACAATTGTTGGAAATCTGATAACCATTGTTGGTGTAGGCACTGCAACAATTACTGCGAGTCAAGCAACGACAGTAAATTACACATCTGCAACAATTACTGATATTCTGCATGTCATCAAAGTAACACCAACTTTAAGTAACTTTTCTATCCCAGACAAAACAATTGGAAATCCGACTTTTATCATCACTCCCCCCACATCCACAAGTAATGGTGCTTTCACTTATACAAGCTCAGATACAGAGGTTGCTACAATTACCGGAAATCGAATTACACTTAAAGGAATTGGCAACACAACCATTACTGCGAGTCAAGCAACCACACCAATTTACACATCTGCAACAATTACTGGAACGCTTCAAGTAAATCTCATAACAACTGTTCTGTCCAATATTGTGATTCCTGAAAAAACATTTGGCGACATCCCATTTAAAGTTCAAGCTTCTTCCAATAGTAGTGGCGCAATTACTTATACGAGTTCGGATCAATCCGTGGCCACAATTCTCGGGGATATAGTAACTATTGTTGGAGCCGGTAGTTCAACCATTACTGCAACTCAAGAGGCATGGAACAATTATGCATCTGCAACTACTACTTTGGTAATGCAAGTAAATCAAATAACCACGGTTCTAACAAGTTTCTCATTACCAGTCAAAACCGTTGGAAATACTGCTTTCATAATTATTCCTCCGAGTTCCAACCGTGATGGTGCTTTTACTTATACAAGTTCGGATACTGCGGTTGCAACAATTACTGGAAACATGGTTACACTTGTCGGAGCTGGAAATTCAACCATTACTGCTACTCAAACTGGTACAAATAATTACACATCTGAATCAATTACAGCAACCCTTCAAGTAAATCAAGGAATACCCGTTCTAACTAATTTTGCTGTCCCTACAAAAACATTTGGCTCCGCTGCATTCACAATCACTCCTCCATCATCCATCAGTGATGGTGCTTTCACTTATATTAGTTCGAATGCATTAGTTGCTACAGTTGCAGGAAATGTTGTCACTATTGTAGGAACCGGCAATGTAACAATTACTGCTACTCAAGCAAGTACAACAAATTACATTTCTGGAACAATTTCTGCGCTGTTTGTAGTGACTAGAAGCTCACCAACAATTACGAACTTCTCTATCCCTGAAAAATCATTTGGAAATGCGCCTTTTACTATTATTCCTCCTACAAGTAACGGTGTTGGTGTTTTTACTTACACAAGTTCGAACAATGCGGTTGCAACTATTGTGCGAGACGTTGTAACCATTGTTGGAATTGGTACTTCAACCATTACTGCGAGTCAAGCAACCACTGCAAATTACACATCTGGTACAATTACTACAACTTTTACAGTAAATCAGGCAACCGCAGTTCTAACCAACTTTTCTATTCCCACAAAAACAATTGGAGACGCTACTTTTACAATGGTTCCTCCTACAACTAATAGTGACGGTGCTTTAACTTACACTAGTTCGGATTTGTCTGTAGCCACAATTGAAGGGAGCACTGTAACTATTGTCGGAGCTGGCACTTCAACTATTACTGCTACTCAAGCCAGCACAACAAATTTCGCATCTGGTACAACAACTGCATTATTGACAGTAAATCGGATACCAACGCTTCTAACAGATTTTTCTGTACCCGTAAAAACATTTGGTGATGTTGCATTTGCCTTGGCTCCTCCAACTTCATCGCGCGAAGGTGCTTTCACTTATACAAGTTCGAACACATCCGTTGCCACGATCGATGAAGATACTGTAACCATCGTTGGTGGTGGAAATACAACCATTACGGCACTTCAGTCAAGTACGGCAATTTACCGTTCTGCAACAATTAGTGCATTATTCCAAGTAAATCAATTAAAAACAGTATTAACCGAATTTTCTGTTCCCGCAAAAATAATTGGTGAAGAAGCTTTTACTTTGGTACCGCCAACAACAAATGGCGATGGTGCTTTTACTTATACAAGTTCGAATCCTGCGGTTGCAACTATAGACGGTGATGTCGTAACCATTGTTGGATTAGGTGATACAACCATTAAAGCAGTTCAGGCAAGCACTGCAAATTACACAACTGATGCAATGAATGCATTATTCCAAGTAAAATTAATAAGAACAGTTCTAAGCAATTTTGTTGTCCCCGCAAAAACAGTTGGAGACACAACTTTTACGATTACTCCTCCTGTAACCAACAGTACTGGCGCATTCACTTACACCAGTTCAAACTTATTGGTAGCCACTGTTGCAGGAAATGCCGTAACCATTGTTGGAACCGGCAATGTTATAATTAACGCATTTCAAGCAAGCACAGAGAATAGCACACCTGCGAAAATTACTGCATCTCTCACAGTAAATAAAGCAACAAATTCAATCAGTTGGTTCTCTGTTCCCGAGAAAATATTCGGAAGCGCGCCTTTTGAAATCACTCCTCCAACAACCAATAGTAATGGTGCTTTCACTTATACAAGCTCGAACCCGGAAGTTGCAACGATTGCTAGAAATGTTGTAACCATTGTTGGAATTGGTAGTACAACTATTACTGCAGTTCAAGCAAATACTGTAAATTACACAGGTGGAACAACTACTGCTAGCTTCATAGTAAGCGAAGGAACGCCATCCCTAACCAACTTTTCTGTACCTGCAAAAACAGCTGGAGATGCATCTTTTACCTTGGTTCCTCCAAGATCAAACAGTACTGGTGCTTTCACTTACGCAAGTTCGGATCCGGAAGTTGCTACGATTAATGGTCATGTTGTAACCATTGTTGGAACTGGAACTTCAACTATTACAGTAGTTCAAGCAAGCACACCAACCTTTGCATCTGCAACAATTAGTGCAGTATTCACAGTAAATCTAATACCAACGGTTCTAACCAATTTCTCTCTTCCCTCAAAAACATTTGGAGACAGTGCAATCACAATTGTTCCTCCAAGTTCTAACAGCAATGGTGCTTTCACTTATACAAGTTCGGATTTAACAGTTGCGACTATAAATGGTGATGTTATAACCATTATTGGAGCTGGAAATGTAATTATTACTGCAACTCAAGCAACTCACGACGATTACACATCTGCGACAATTACTGCACTATTAGAAATAAATCCAGTGAAAACAGTTCTCTCCAATTTTGCTGTCCCTGCAAAAATAATTGGAGAAGGTGATTTTAGTTTAGTAACTCCAACAACCAATAGCAATGGCGTTTTCACTTACAGCAGTTCTAATTTAGAAGTTGCTACAATTGATAATGATGTTATAAATATTATAGGGTTAGGTACTTCTATAATTACTGCAGTTCAAGCAAGCACAGACGATTATACATCCGCTAGAATTACTGCGCTATTCCATGTAAATCTGATAACAACAACTCTAACTGATTTCTCTGTTCCTGCAAAAACAATTGGCGACCAACCTTTTACTTTGGTCCCCCCAACAACTAACAGCACCGGTGCTTTTACTTATACCAGTTCTAATTTATTAGTGGCTACGGTGGCAAATAATGTTGTAACCATTGTTGGAGTTGGTACTGCAACGATTTCTGCACTTCAAGCAAGCACCGCAAATAGCATGTCAGCAATAATTACTACACCTCTTGTCGTTAATAAAAGCATACCCAGTATAACAAACTTTGTTATCCCTGAAAAAATATTTGGAAACGCGCCTTTTACAATTACTCCTCCTACAACAAATGGTGCTGGTGCTTTCACTTACACCAGTTCTGATACCACAGTTGCTACGATTGCAAGAAATATTGTCACCATTGTTGGAATTGGCACTTCAACTATTACAGCAACACAAGCAAGTTCTGCAAATTTCATATCAGGAACAATTACTGCATTATTCCAAGTAAATTCGGGAACGCCAGTTCTAACCAAATTCTCTATCCCCACAAAAACAGCGAAAGATGCATCTTTTGCCATTACTCCTCCTACAACTACCAGCGACGGTGCTTTCATTTATTCAAGTTCCGACCCGGCGGTTGCTACAATTGATGGTGATATGGTGACAATTGTTGGTTCTGGCACTGCAACCATTACGGCTAGTCAATCAAGTACTGAAAAATATTTGTCAGGTACAATTACTACAACATTCACCGTAAATCCGATAACAACAGTTCTAACTGATTTCTCTGTTGCATCAAAGGCACTTGGAGACGCTGTTTTTACAATTACTCCCCCGAGTTCAAACAGTGATGGTGCATTCACTTATACAAGTTCAAGATTATCGGTAGCAACAATTGAAGGGAATATTATAACGATGGTTGGAGGCGGTATTTCAACCATTACTGCAGTCCAGGCAAGTACATCGAATTACACATCCGCAACAACTACTACATTATTCCAAGTAAGTGCATTAACAACTGTTTTATCCGGCTTTAGTCTCTCAACAAAAGCAGTTGGAGACACACCATTTGCAGTTACCCCTCCAACAACCAACGGCGATGGTGTTTTCACTTACATTAGTTCAAATACTTCAGTTGCAACTGTTGCTGGAAATATGATTACCATTGTTGGAGCAGGAAATTCAAACATTAGTGCAAGACAATCTAGTACTGCGAATTACACGTCTGCAACAATTACTGCATTGTTGGTAGTGAATAAAGGCGCGCCTATAATAACTAACTTCTCTCTCCCAATAAAAGAAATTGGAATGTCTGATTTTTCGATTATTGATCCAAGTTCAACCAGCATGGGTACTTTCACTTATACAAGTTCGAATGTCAAGGTAGCTACTGTTTTTAGAAATATAGTTTCAATTAAAGGAATTGGTAATTCCATAATTACTGCAACACAAGCAATGACAAACAATTATATACCGGCAACTACAACAACAACATTTGTGGTGAATCAAATGTCACCAACAATATCAAATTTCACTATTCCAGCAACAAAAACAGTTGGAGACGCAAATTTCAAGATTACTGCAGCGAAATCAAATAGCATTAGTCCTTTTACATACACCAGCTCGAATATCGCAGTTGCTAAAATTGTGAAAGACGTTGTATCCATTATTGGAGCAGGTACTGCAATCATTAGTGGTACTCAACCCGCCACAAAAAGTTATGGACCCGGAACAGTTACTGCTACCCTTCAAGTAAATCCGAAAATAACATTTCAAACAAACTTTTTTATTCCCAAAAAAATAGTTGGAAACGCTCCTTTTGCGATTGTACCTCCAACTACCAATAGCAATGGCGCATTCACATATACAAGCTCGAATACGGATGTTGCTACTATTGCTGGAAATATGATTATCATTCTTGGTGTTGGTAGTTCAACTATTACTGCGAGTCAAGCAAGCACATCCAATTACACATCTGGATCAATTGCTACAACACTTGTCGTAAATTTACCAACGCCTCAAGTTGGATCATTTCAAATAACAAACAAATCATTAACGAATCCGTCATTTACCATTGAAGATCCAACCAAACCCAATAATCACACTAGCACATGGACATATACATCCTCAGATACTACAAAAGCAACAATCAGTGGAAATAACGTTACATTATTACAGTCCGGAATTGTTACTATTACTGCATCACTCGCTGGCGATTATTTGTATAATTCAATAATGTTATTGACACAGTTTTCAATTTCTGAACAAGATGTTGCACCAAGTTCTTTTGTGTTTATCCGATCATCCGAAGTGACTGTTGCAATTCCGACAACTATTCAGCCACTTTTGAACATAGTTATTCCTTTAACGGTTTCTACGCCTGCTAACAATCTGAAATTCAACCCGGTCTTAGGAACGATCTTTGAAAAACAAGCAAATCAAACCATGGTAGTAAATACATTGTGCAATATGTTTCCATCAGTATTTACAATTACTGTTCCGACACCTTTGTTATACGTGCCTCTAGCATTTAACAAAACTAAATTAAAAACTATAAAACTTGTTAGAGCCACTGGAACAACTGTTGAAAGTCCGCTTGTAATAAATACAATTGCAAGCGATAGTGCCGTTGCATTCTTATGTTCGTTTGTTGATATTGGAAACAGTGTTCTGTTAAATGGTGTTGGATCATTTGCTGGCAACTTTATAGTAATATCAAGAGGAGCTGACAATAAACACATGGTTACAAGAACTACCAAAGCAAATGTAACTACATCCGGTATCTCGATGCCTGGAGATATTATTAATTTTGTGGGTATTACCGTGATGATTGGATACAATTAGGAAACCAAGGGGTGAGCGAAACGACAACTTTTCTTTTGTAAAACAATTTACAAGTAAATTGTTTTAATCAATGAAATAAAAATCTAGTGTAAATATAAAAAGAGTATGAGTAAAGAAGATTTACCACGTGTTCGGGTTGATTATTCTTCGAGTAGAAGGTGATGAATTGTTTTATTTAAAGGGAAACCCAGCGATAATAGAAACCACTAGTCCATTAAAATCACTGACGTCCTATTATTTCCGAATACAAGGACTGTCAAAAGAGGCTTCAACAAATAGATATAGAAGTGAAGTTTTGCCAAATCGAAATTTTTATGACGAAACCATTCGCGGTTCAACTTTTGGGTTTTTTGGTTATGGAAAAAAACAACGAATAACCAAAAGGAAAAAAGGTTTGAAAAAGATCAAAAGGTCCAAACGGGTTAAAAATAATTAGTTATAGAAATTTATATAGTTATTATATAAATGTCTGATTTATATGATTGTGTCCAGGTGCGTGTTATCATTATCAAAACGTTTTCTTGCATAGTAAGTTATTGCAACTTTTTTGAAAAACCAGATGCTTAATTATCTAGTATAAACCACATCTATAACTTATTCATTAATTTATTATATTATATTGCAGAGAAAACAAAACTTGTCACGGTTCGGTCAATAATTGCGGTATCAACCAATTTATACATCTTTGGATCAATTTCAGGAAAAAACGCATCCGACTCGGACAAATCACAAACTACATGGACCTCATTTAAATAAATCTTTTCACATTTTGGATGATTTATTGCTTGTTTATACAGATTCTCTCCACCAATGACAAAAATAGTTTCAATATTTGGATCTTGTTCCAACTTGGTAATTGCATTATCAAATGTATCTTGGATAACTACATTTGTTGGAATACTTATCATTTCTCCAATTTTCTTTTTTTCATTATCTGGTTTGCTTACGGTTGTGAATACATATGCATGAAATTCACTCGGTCCATACTCGTACAATGTAGAAAGTACGCTTCCGCCCTTTGACAAAACCACATTTAACCGGGTTGGTAATGGTTTGGGCAAGGATTCAAAGGTTTTTCGACCCATTATGACTGCATTCATCTTGGTTGAATCACTAACTTTAGTTGTTATTTCTTTGAAGAAATTCATATCTGCACGACATTTCCAGGGGATTTTGCCCTTAGCACCAATTGCACGATTTGTTGAGTGCGCACCAACAATAATAGTAAATGGCATTTTATGATTTATGCATTCTAACCTTTATATGGTTCGTAACGCAGACAATCAAACAATTGTCGAATAACCTTTTTTCCATTATCCAATTCAAAAATCATCAACGGATGACCATTATAATCAATACCCAGAAAACGCATATTTTTAAAGTATTCACTTTCTCCATTGTACTCATTGTAGTAATTCAGGGGTATCATTAACTTTTTATCTTCAATGTTCATTTGTTGTTTTTCACTGCAGATCATTAATAAATATATATAAATAAATTCTATATCTTTATTCTAAATGCATGAATTGGGAATTTTCATATTTCACCGCGATTTAAGAACTGTGGATAACATTGGTCTCTACGAATCTTCCAAACTTTGCAAGAAACTTGTTCCCATTTTTATTTTCACTCCGCAACAAATATCTGCAGAGAACAAATTCCGTTCTCAGAATGCCATCCAATTTATGATTGAATCTTTAGATGACTTGGACCAAGCCACCGGTTCCAAACTTCTCTGTTTTTATGGAGATACCACCGACGTATTATCCAAACTAATTGGTGAATTGGAACCCGGATTTATTGGTTTTAACCGCGACTATACACCTTTTGCCACAAAACGCGATTCTCTTCTTGCAGAGATGTGTGAAAAGAAAGGTGTCGAATGCAAAACTTTTGCAGATTACTATCTTTTTGAACCAAGCACTTTGACAAAGAATGGAATACAGGAATTTATTAAAAAACCCAATGAAGATTTGAAAAAAGACATTTATAAGAAATTCACACCTTTTTACAACAAAGCATTATCCAATAAATCACACATTGCAAAATCAGTTGGATCCGTTACCAACTTTTTCAAACCAGTTATCAAGATGAACACGGTCGATTTAACAGAGAAATACTTGTCGCTTGAATTAAATGCAGAGATTGTGAATAACGGAGGTAGAGAGAACGGGAAACAAATTTTATTGCAAATTCCGGCTCATTATTCTACTGAACATAACACGTTGGCTGTGCCAACCACCCTTCTCTCACCATACATTAAATTTGGATGCATTTCGGTGAGAGAAGCCTATGCAAAATTTAGCGAACCAATCAAACGCCAGCTATTGTGGCGAGATTTTTACGCCCACATTCTCTACGCTTTTCCCAAACTTGGCCATCCAGTGGATTCAAAATATGAAAAAATTCAATGGACCAACAATCGGAGACACTTTAATGCCTGGTGTAAAGGCAAAACTGGGTTCCCTGTAGTGGATGCGTGTATGCGCCAACTGAATACAACTGGGTATATGCATAATAGAGGCCGACTCATTGTGGCGTCTTTTCTAACCAAAACTTTGTTGATTGACTGGCGCTTAGGAGAGAAATATTTTGCCCAGAATTTGGTGGATTATGATGTAGCAAGCAATATGCACAATTGGCTCTGGATAGCAGGAGGTGGAGCCGACTCCCAAGAATATTTTCGCATTTTTAGTCCATGGGAACAATCCAAAGGTTCTGATCCAGATTGCGTTTATATTAAACAATGGGTTCCAGAATTGGCCAATGTAGAGAACCGAAAAATTCACAACTGGTTCAAGGATTTTGACAAGACTGTGTATTTTGAACCAATCGTGGATTATGTGGAACAAAAGAAGAAAGTCTTGGATGCTTATAAGAAGATTTTTTAAAGCTAACCTATGGTTAGCTTTTGAACCTTCCCTTTTTTGGTATGGGTTCATAAGGGAACGACGAGTTCCCTTATAAAGTAATATAACAAATATAAAAACAAAAATGCATACTATTCTAAAAATGGATTCCGTATATAAACAAGCCGAAATCAAAATTGTTAATTTTTTATTTGCACTTTTTTGGGCATACAACTATCTTTTTGTTTTGGTTGAAGAGAAGTTGAAACCGTATGGATTCAAACAATTTTTCATAACCAAGAACCAATTGGTTGAGCCCAATTTAGAAACGTGGAACTGCATTACAATGGTCAATATGAATCTGGCTACACCCAAATTAATTGAACAATACAAGTGTGGTTCAAATGATGAGTATGATGCTACGATTCAGAGCACGGGGGTTGAACTGGGCGAGACACTTTTCATACGAAAATGTGAGAATCATCGATTGTCTTTCATAAAAGTTCCAGGTTTAAATAAAGAGCGATTTGGCGAAATCCCGATCTCCAACAATACGCGATTCTTGAATATCATGTATTTTCACAAAGCCATGAAAGATCCAGTCAAGCTCAATTTGGACGTCACATATATCCGGAACGGCAATGAGGTTTTGAGCAAGACCTTTGTCTATCGAATGCTGTCATACCAGTATAATCCAGGTGACTATGTATTTGATGACACATATGAGGTGCATTTGATGGATGATAAAATTCGGAAACATGTATTGACCGCATCAAAGTACATCTTTTTTAATGATAGGTTGAAAAATGGTTATGAAGTGCGTACAACAGTATCAAT
>Ga0255078_1000079_pt1 | contig 25575 bp, 24 predicted proteins | sample Colum_Atlam_RepA_FD_188462 | JGI IMG/M metagenome (GOLD analysis project Ga0255078, IMG submission 188462) | Freshwater microbial communities from Columbia River, Oregon, United States - Colum_Atlam_RepA_8h | ecosystem: Environmental > Aquatic > Freshwater > River | place: USA: Oregon... | reverse complement strand
TTTAGTGAGGGCTTCACCCTTCAATTAATGCCCACGATGGTGCATAAAAACTTGGTCCAGGCAGCAAGCGATCCCAACGATATATATGCATTGGGAGTGGGAGGTCGTTTGAAATTATCCAAGCGTATGGCACTCACTTGGGACTACACACATATATTGGTGGGTATGCCTGAAACAGGTTTCTATAATCCCTTATCAATTGGATTGGATATTGAAACCGGCGGACACGTTTTCCAATTGCATGTTACCAATGCCACCGGGATGAACGAGCGGGCCTATATCACAGAAACTACAGGACAATGGGGAAAGGGGCAGGTGCGATTTGGATTTAATCTATCCCGGACTTTTCAACTTAAAAAACCAAAACTCGACTAACTTTACAGTCCCTTAATACAAATTGTTATGAAAAAGTTTTTATCAAGTTTGATCTGCATCGGTTTTACAACACTTGCTATGGCACAGCCTCCTGCCGGAGATGCAAAACCTGGTGAGACCTATGGCGAAAAAATTAACGCCTCTGATGCCCTGTCTTTTGTGGATGTGGTAAAGAAAGTTAAAGGTGGAAATGATTTTACCAATGTAAAATTCACAGCCAAGATAACGGACGTATGTCCTAAAAAAGGCTGTTGGTTAAAAATAGAAGTTCCCCAGGGAGAAGATGTGATGGTGAAGATGAAGGATTATGCGTTCTTCCTTCCCGTTGCTGCCAAGGGTAAAACAGTTGCTATTGAAGGGGAAGTGATTATGAAAACCACTTCTGTAGCTGAACTTAAGCACTATGCTGAAGACGCTAAAAAATCCCAGGCGGAAATCGATGCCATTAAAGAACCTCAAAAAGAAGTGCGCGTAACAGCCAAAGGCATTGTTATCGTTGACTAAGAGTTGGTACCTTTGCACACTTAAAAGCTGACCCCATCTTTTGGGTGAGGGTCCCTTCGAGGGCTTATGAGTGTGAAATACAAAGAATTTACGGGTCTTAATCTGCCTGCTATCGAGCAGGAGATTTTGAGGCAATGGTCTGAAAAACAGGCTTTTGAGAAAAGTGTGTCCCTGCGTGAAGGGGCTCCCTCCTTTGTTTTTTTTGAAGGCCCGCCTAGTGCCAATGGTATGCCAGGCATCCATCACGTTATTTCACGTACCCTCAAAGACCTGGTTTGCCGCTATAAAACCATGCAAGGTTTTCAGGTAAAACGAAAGGGAGGCTGGGATACGCATGGTTTGCCCATTGAGTTGGGAGTGGAAAAAGAATTAGGGATTACCAAGGAAGATATTGGCGTAAAAATTTCGGTTGAAGAATACAATAAGAAATGTCGTGAAGCGGTGCTCCGCTATAAAGACAAGTGGGATGATATTACTCGTAAGATGGGTTATTGGGTAGACCTCAATGATCCTTACATCACATTCAAGAATGAGTATATCGAAACACTCTGGTGGTTATTGAGTGAATTATACAAGAAGGGATTACTCTATGAGAGTGTTAGTATTCAACCTTATTCACCTGCGGCCGGAACGGGATTGAGTTCTCATGAATTGAATCAACCTGGCACATACAAGGATGTGAAAGACACCAGCTGTGTAGCGTTATTCAATTTACTGAATCAAGGACCTGCCACTTTTTTATTTGATGCTGTTAAAGGTTTGCCTTCTTCGGAAGTATACCTGATGGCTTGGACTACTACGCCCTGGACGCTTCCCTCCAACCTGGGGTTGACGATGGGAGCAAACATTGAATATGTATTAGTTCAAACCATCAATCCCTACACGCAATTGCCGGTGAATGTGGTCTTGGCAGCGGCTTTGGTTGGAAAATATTTTAAGCCAGAAGGAGAGAATGGCGATTTTAGTGCCATTGACGAAAAAACAAAAATCTTCCCTTGGAAAATAATTACTCGTTTTCAGGGATCACAATTGGAAGGGGCGGTGTATGAACAACTACTTCCCTTCGAAGCCAATACTCCTGCAGTAATTGAATCCATCACACCCGATGCAAAACCATTCCGCGTCTTGTTGGATTCATTTGTTACTACGGAAGATGGAACCGGTATTGTACATACGGCACCGGCTTTTGGAGCAGACGATTATAAAGTCGGTAAAAAATACGGCATTGGAATTCTTACCCTGGTGGATCGTGAGGGAAAGTTTGTAGAGGGAGTAGGAGAGTTCAGTGGTCGCTATGTAAAAGATTACAAGAATCAATCCGGATATGTTGATGTAAACATTGATATCTCTGTAAAACTGAAGAAAGAAAATCGCGCTTTTCGTGTAGAGAAATACGAACACAGTTATCCGCATTGCTGGCGCACGGATAAACCTATCTTATATTATCCACTGGATGCCTGGTTTATTCGCACCACTGCTATCCGTGATAAAATGGTGGCACTCAATAAAACCATTAACTGGAAACCTAAATCCACCGGAGAGGGGCGTTTTGGAAACTGGTTGGAGAATATGGTGGACTGGAATCTCAGTCGCAGCCGATATTGGGGAACTCCTTTACCTATTTGGAGAACAGAGGATGGAATGGAACAACTTTGTATTGGTACCATTGCCCAGCTGCGAGAAGAACTTTTGAAAAGTATCGAAGCAGGTTTTGTAAGCCGTGATCGAAATATCGACCAGCTCCTATCGGATTTACATAAACCATTTGTTGACGAAATTATTTTAGTGAGTCCGTCTGGTAAGCCGATGTACCGGGTGCCTGATCTGATTGATGTTTGGTTTGATTCTGGTGCAATGCCCTACGCACAGTGGGGACTGCCTGATACTTCCTCTAATCAATTTGGTCCGCTTAGTCCGGAGAATTTCTTTCAATATCATGCCCTCAATGGTAAATTAAATGCGCAGGCTTTTCCTGCTAGTTTTATCGCAGAGGGGGTGGACCAGACGCGTGGTTGGTTTTATACGTTACATGCTATTGCCAGTTTATTGTTTGATTCTGTTGCCTATAAGACTGTAGTTAGTAATGGGTTGGTATTGGATAAGAATGGCAACAAGATGAGTAAGCGTTTGGGAAATGTAGTAGATCCATTCCAAACCATTGAATCCTTCGGAGCAGATGCGACACGCTGGTATTTGATCACCAATGCTTCGCCCTGGGATAATTTAAAATTTGATCTGGAGGGGATCAAGGAAGTACAACGTAAATTCTTCGGAACACTTTATAATACGTATCAGTTCTTTGCACTCTATGCTAACGTGGATGGGTTCTCCTATAAAGAGTCTTCCATTGCATTGGCGCAACGCCCAGAAATTGACCGTTGGATACTTTCCTCTTTGCATACGCTGGTGCAAAAAGTAACGGCTGCTATGGATGATTACGAACCCACACAAGCGGGCAGATTCATTGAGGATTTTGTGGACGAACAATTGAGTAACTGGTACGTTCGTCTCTGTCGTAGACGTTTTTGGAAAGGTGAATACAGCACCGATAAGATCAGCGCCTATCAAACACTCTACGAATGTTTAGAAACAATTGTACGCTTGATGGCACCTATTTCGCCCTTCTTCAGTGATGCCTTGTTCCTGCAATTGAATGCCGTAAGCGGCCGTTATACCGCTGAGTCGATTCATCATGTGAATTATCCAATTGCGGATAGTTCCTTTATTGACCAGGCGCTTGAGGAGCGTATGCAAATGGCGCAAGATGCTTCCTCGCTTGTTTTATCCTTGCGCAAAAAAGTCAATATAAAAGTTAGACAGCCTTTGCAAAAAGTGTTAATCCCCGTGTTGGATCCCTCCATGCAAGCACAACTGCAACGCATTGAGGACCTGATTAAGGCAGAGGTGAACGTCAAATCAATAGAATATCTCAGTGCGGATAACACCTTTATCAAAAAGAAGATCAAGCCCAACTTTATTGCGTTAGGGAAAAAATTAGGTCCTAAGATGAAAGCGGTTTCTGCCCTATTAGGTGATTTTTCACAGGATCAAATTGCATTGTTGGAAAAAGAAGGACAAATTAGTTTGCAAGTCGAAGGTGAAGCCCTAGTATTGCAACTTGCGGAAACAGAAATCAGCAGTGAGGATATTCCGGGTTGGACCGTAGCGGGAAAGGGGAAATTGACGGTGGCCCTGGATATCACGGTTACTCCGGATTTGGAAGCAGAAGGTCACGCTAGAGAATTTGTTAATCGCATCCAGAAAATCAGAAAGGATACTGGATTTGAATTAACGGACCGGGTGCTTGTTAAGGTTCAGGCCCCTGCCGGTTTAACAAATTCACTGGCGTCTTTTAAAACCTATATTTGCGACGAAATCCTAGCTGATTCACTGGAGTTTTCCAATGAAATGGACCAGGTAACAACAATAGAGATTAACGAAGAAACTATACAGGTACAGGTAACCAAAAAAGGTTAAGTTATGGCAGTAAAGAAAAAACCAACTCCGAAGAAAAGCATAAAGCCCGCAGCTTCTAAAAAGCCAGTTGCTAAAAAAGCACCTGCAAAAGCCGCTAAACCAGCAGCCAAGAAACCTGCTCCTAAAAAAGCTGCACCCGCCAAGGCTGCAGTAAAAAAGGCAGCTCCTTCGAAGCCCGTTGCCAAAAAGCCTGCTCCAAAAGCGGCGCCTGCAAAGCCAGTTGCTAAAAAAGCGACGCCTGTTGTTGCTAAAAAACCTGTTCCAGTAAAAACTACCCCGGTTAAACCTGCTGTACCTTCAAAGGCGGCCACAAAGCCTGTGGCTGTAAAAGCTGCTCCCGTTAAGCCGGCACCTGCTCCTGCTGCCAAGCCCGCACCTGTTCCACCGCCTCCTCCGATGCCAAAGAAAGGGGATCCACTGTCCCTGGTCTCTATAAAAGCTAAAGTAAAACCTGTTACTAAAAAGGAACCTCCTAAGCCAACTAAGGTGATTATTCCTAAAACCACTACAAGATCAACCGTTAAATACGAACCTGATTTTACAAAATCTATTTTGGACGCAAATAGAGTGGAAGCAGCTCCAGCAGGACCTACACAGCGCTATTCTGATTCTGATTTGGCTGAGTTCAAGGAAATCATCATGCGTAAGCTGGATGCCGCTAAAAAGGAGTTGAGTTATTTGCAGGGACTGATCACCCGCAAGGACGAAGGGGGTGATATGGATGATGCGCGCTACATGACCATGGAGGACGGAAGTGTCAGCATGGAACGTGAGCAATTGAGCCAGATGGCCAGCCGTCAGATTACTTTTATTGATCACCTGGAAAAGGCCTTGATGCGCATAGAAAATAAAACCTATGGCATTTGCAGAGTCACTGGTAAGCTGATCGACAAGGCCCGTCTACGCGCCGTGCCCCATGCTACCTTAAGCATTGAGGCTAAGCAAATGATGAATAAGTAGTATTTAACACTTACTTAAAAATAAGTAAATGTTAACCATTAAACTTTTACCTTATATTTGCTTCTCAGATAAGCAATATGAGAGTAGTACTTACCCCTATTTTTTACTTTTTATTTTCAATTTGTGTAATTAATTCTACAAATGCCCAGCAGTCGGATGGCGGGGATAATTACTCAAAAATCAAGCTGTTATCTGCCAGGTTAGATTCCAACAAAACTGTTTTAGTTGTGAAAGTGGATGCGCCATACAAGGACAGCGTAGAAGCTGTACTGACGCATAGCATTGGTTGGGTGGTGGAAAAGAAAAAAGTAGTACTGGCTACGGGTCCTAATACCTTTTCATTTAACACGGCACAACTTGCCGAGGGAAGTTATCGATTAATTCTCAGGAAATTTGAAGGGAATTGGTCGCTGACACATTCTTTTAAGAAAGATTGATTCTTCCTACGTTTTTACAACAGCTACCTTTGCGAAAAATACATCGCATGGTACGTTTTTCTCTCTTTTTATTCTTACTTACTTCTCTTACAGCAACTACTGTCTATTCGCAGCTTGTAGCTGGACCCATGTTGGGCGTTATTGAATTAAGAGATGCAAAAATTTGGGCCGAAGTATCCCCCAGTGTTTCAAAAGCGGCCATTCGGGTCAATAAAAAAGGAGAGACTGTTTCGCGTATCATAAACTATAAGGGTGAATTAGGAAAGGATTTTAATCCCATCACATTTACAGTGGGAGGCCTGGAGCCCAACACTACCTACGAATATGTGATTCTCACCAATGATAAAGCCACCAAAGCTTCTGGTGAATTCACTACAAAAAAATTATGGCAATGGCGTGAACCCGCACCAGATTTTAGTTTTTTGGCTGGTTCTTGTTCGTACTTCAATGAACCCATTTATGACAGACCGGGTAATGCTTACGGAAAAGACTCTTCCATTTTTGAATCCATGTCCAAAGAGAAGGCTGCGTTTATGATTTGGCTAGGGGATGCTTGGTACACGCGTGAGGTTGATTATTTCAGTGAATGGGGTCTGTGGTATCGGGCTAGTAAAGATCGATCTACTCCCATACTTCAGCCATTTCTTAAATCTATGACACAGGTGGGTATTTGGGACGACCATGATTTTGGTCCTAATAATTCGGGGGCCGCTTATCACCTAAAAGATGCGAGTAGAAAAGTATTTACCAGTTATTTCCCCAATGCTTCTGCAGGTGAAAATGGGCAGGGTATTTATACTAAGTTAACCTGGGCTGATGTTGATGTTTTTATGCTCGATGATCGCTGGTGGAGAAGCGCAGACGATGCGTTGGACTCTGTGCAGGGTAAACCCAATCCGGAAAAAATAATGATTGGTCGTCAGCAATTGCAGTGGCTCAAAGGAGCGCTGTTAGAGAGTAATGCCACTTTTAAAATTATTGCTGTTGGAAGTCAGGTGCTAAACCCAGTATCACCCTTTGATCGTTGGGGTCGTTTTCCGGCAGAGTACCAGGAGTTCATCCAATTCTTAGAGGCCAACCCAATTAATGGGGTGTTATTTCTAACAGGGGACCGTCACCACAGTGAAATTATCAAAGTAGAACGTCCTGGTTTTTATCCTCTTTATGATATTACTGTTTCCCCACTCACATCTGGTACACACACCTTTGGTAAGGAAGAAAAGAATAATCCTTATCGGATAGTGGGCGTGGATCAAAAACAGAATTATGGACGGATATCTGTAACTGGACCTCGAGGCAGTCGGAAACTTTCTGTGGATTTTCTAGGGATTAAAGGGGAGAATATTACCAGCTGGTCTGTAATGGAAAAAGACCTGAAGGTTCCTCGTAAATAGGGGGCTTGTTCGCTAAAGTTTTTTTTCCATCACTACGTGTGGAATGGTTACTTCGGTAAACTCTTCACTGGCAACCTGGTAACCCATTTTTTCATAAAAGCCGATCGCGTTTTTACGCGCATGCATGTTTAGGGCTTTATAACCCCGGTCCCGCGCCAAATTTTCGGCAAAACTCATCATTGCCCTGCCTATCCCTTTTCCCTGTTTTTCGTTGTAAACAGCCATTTGGCGAAGTCGTAGGGTAGCTGGATTTTCCTCGATCAGCATACAGCATCCCAACATATCCTCCTCTTCAAACGCGCCAATTAGTATATCGTGGTTTTCCTTTTCAAGTTCTACGGGATCAAATTCCAGCCCCAGCGGTTTTCTTAAAACCGAGCTCCTTAGACTCAACATCTGTTGGTACTCAGGACTACCATGTTCAATTAGTTTAAGGGCCATGTTCTTCAAAATACATTTTTTTTGGGAGCTTGCCAACCCACTTGCCCCTTGCTTGATCAAAATCAGTGCCAAATGACCGCTGACAGCCTCGTTTCCAATTGTTTAACTTTTGCCTTTAAAAAATACGCAAGACAGGCAGTATTTGATCAAAAAGTATATTTTTGCACCCTGTAAACCAAACCAAAAAATCATGTCAGACATTGCATCAAGAGTAAAAAAGATCATCGTTGACAAACTGGGTGTTGAGGAGGCTGAGGTAACTAACGAAGCTTCTTTCACCAATGATCTCGGAGCCGATTCATTGGATACCGTTGAGTTGATCATGGAGTTTGAAAAGGAATTCAATATCTCCATCCCTGATGAGCAAGCTGAGACCATTACTACTGTTGGTCAGGCCATCACTTACCTAGAGGAGCACGCCAAGTAATCTTGCAAAAGCTTTTCTTTTTCCTGACCAGGAAATAAATTGCACCGCCTTCCCCCTTACCTTACGGTATAAAGGAAGGCGGTTTTTTTAAAAAACTCGTTTAACTTTCCACTATGCAATTGAAGCGCGTTGTAGTAACTGGAATGGGAGCCATTACACCCATTGGAAATACCCTCGAAGAATATTGGAAGGGTTTACTAAATGGTGTATCGGGTGCAGGCCCCATTACTCAATTTGATGCTTCTAAGTTCAAGACTCGTTTTGCCTGCGAGATCAAAGGTTTTGATCCCACACAATTCATGGATAAAAAAGAGGCCCGCAAGTTGGATCGCTTTGCGCAACTGGCTCTTGCTGTTAGCGATCAGGCCATGCAGGATGCGGGATTAAATAAAGAAAATATTAATCCAGATCGAGTAGGCGTGGTTTTTGCCAGTGGAATTGGAGGGTTAACCACATTTCAGCATGAGGTTACTGATTTTGCTAAAGGAGATGGAACGCCTCGCTTCAATCCATTTTTCATCCCAAAGATGATCTTGGATATTGCAGCAGGTCAGATCAGTATGCGTCACAATTTGAGAGGTCCCAATTTTGCGGTTGTGAGTGCTTGTGCCAGCAGTACCAATGCAATTATGGATGCATTTAATCTTATTCGTTTAGGGAAAGCAGATATTATTTTAACGGGTGGAAGCGAATCAGTGATCAGTGAAGCAGGGGTAGGTGGCTTTAATGCAATGAAGGCCATGAGTGAACGCAATGATGATCCTGCCACTGCCAGTCGTCCATACGATAAGGATCGCGATGGATTTGTAATGGGAGAAGCGGCCGGAATGTTAGTGTTGGAATCCCTGGAACATGCAATAGCCCGAGGTGCAAAAATTTATGCTGAGGTAGCCGGTTGCGGAGCTACAGCGGATGCTTATCATATTACCGCTCCCCATCCAGAAGGATTGGGTGCCAAGAATGTAATGTTGGTGGCATTGGAAGATGCAGGAATGCGTGCTGATGAAATTGACTATATCAACACACACGGTACTTCCACTCCTATTGGTGATGGCGCGGAAGTAAAAGCCATTACTCAAGTTTTTGGAGAACATGCCTATGCTTTGAACATCAGTGCCACGAAGTCCATGACAGGACATTGTTTGGGAGCGGCTGGTGTAATCGAATCAATCGCCAGCATCATGGCGGTAGTGAATGATATTGTTCCACCAACTATAAATCATTTTACAGATGATCCCGATATTGATCCTAAACTAAATTTTACTTTCAATAAAGCACAAAAGAGAACTGTTCGCGCTGCGTTGAGTAATACATTTGGTTTTGGAGGTCACAATGCTTGTATGATTGCCAAGAAGTATCAACCCTAGTGTTTGTGCGTTGGTTAAAATTCCTTTTCAGTTTTCGAAAGAAAAATTCTTTTACCCGCGAATTATCTCATTTACTTGGTTACTATCCGTATTCATTGGAATTATATGAAACGGCCTTAACCCATCGTTCGCAGGGAGAAAGTACCGATCAAAATAACGAACGGTTAGAGTATCTCGGTGATGCAATTCTCAGTGCATTAGTTGCTGATTATCTTTTCAAGCGTTATCCCTATAAAGGAGAAGGTTATCTCACGGAGATGCGCAGCAAAATGGTAAACCGTCAACAACTCAATCATATTGCGTTGCGGATGGGTTTAAAAAAAATCACACGGTTTAATCGAGCGGATTCCTCCCTTCGCATTAGTCATATTTTCGGCAATACGTTAGAGGCTTTGATTGGTGCAGTATATCTGGATATTGGATACAAGCGAACAGAAAAGTGGGTGATGAAGAATATTATCTTACCACACATGTTTGTAGATGAGTTGGAAAACACGGAATATAATTTCAAGAATAAATTATATGGATGGGCCAGCCGCAATGGAAGTACATTGGAGTTTGAAACCATCGATGAAAGACACGAGGGCGGCAGACGATTGTTTACAGTGGCTGCCTTGTTAAATGGGGAGCCACTTGCGGAGGGAAAGGCCTTCAATAAAAAAGATGCATCTCAATTGGCCGCCCAGGCAGCCGTAGAAAAATTGGGGTTATCTGGTGGCGAGGGAACTGATCAACGGATTTCCTGACAGAGTTCAATCAGCACCCCATTAGTATTTTTAGGATGAACAAAACAAACCCATTTGTTGTCGGCTCCTTTTTTTGGGGTTTCGTTTAACAGCACAAATCCAGCTTCTTTTAAACGGTTCATTTCTTCCTCAATATTGCTTACATCATAAGCGGTATGATGCAATCCTTCTCCTCTTTTTTCGATGAATTTGGCGATTACTCCAGTTGGGTCCGCGCTTTCCAGCAATTCTATTTTTGATTCTCCCACCCTAAAAAAGGCGGTATTGACCTGTTCGCTCTCCACCTTTTCTGTTTTGTAGCAGGGGGTCTTTAATAGCTGCTCATAACGGGGAATTGCTTCCTCAAGGGACTTAACCGCGATGCCAATATGTTCGATTTTGTTCATTTTAAGCCCAGTTACTTCATTTACGAAATCGGTAATTTCTTTCTAAGCATGAAATTAACCTATTCGCTTAGAACCTTTTGGGATAATTTTGCGTTTTACAGAGGAGAAAACTCAACGTGAATATGCTAAAATTACCTATCTATCTGGATCACAATGCCACTACCCCCTGCGACCCCCGTGTTGTAGAGGCGATGGTGCCCTATTTTACGAATGCTTTTGGAAACGCGGCCAGCCGTAACCACCCTTTTGGATGGCAGGCGGAGGAGGCCGTTGATTATGCCCGTGAGCAGGTTGCTAAATTGATCGGAGCTGATCCAAAAGAAATCATTTTTACATCTGGCGCTACGGAAGGGGATAATCTTGCCATTAAAGGAGTTTACGAAATGTACGCCAGCAAGGGTAATCACATTATTACTTGCAATATCGAACACAAAGCGGTCTTAGATACTTGCCGTAATTTGGAGAAAGAGGGTGCGGAGATAACTTACTTGGATGTAAAGCCTAATGGTTTGATTGATCTGGCAGCGTTAGAAGCAGCCATTAAGCCCACTACAATTCTGATTGCTATCATGTATGCCAATAACGAAATTGGTACCGTAATGCCCATGCGTGAGATCAGTGCCATTGCGCGCAAGCATGGGGTGTTAGTATTCACAGATGGTGTTCAGGCAGTTGGAAAAATTCCCGTGGATGTCAATAAGGATGGTATTGATCTGATGGCCTTTACTGCGCATAAGATGTATGGTCCCAAAGGAGTCGGTGCATTATATGTTCGTCGTAAAAATCCACGTGTAAAAGTTACGGCTCAGATTGATGGAGGAGGACATGAGCGTGGTATGCGTAGTGGAACACTCAATGTTCCTGGTATCGTAGGTTTTGGTAAAGCTTGTGAGATCTGCTTGCAAGAAATGGAATCCGATGCCAAGCGTATCAGTCAGCTGCGTGATAAATTGGAAAATGCATTATTAAAGGTGGAGGAATCCTACCTCAATGGCGATAAGGAAAGCAGACTGCCGCATGTCACCAATATTTCTTTCAAATATGTAGAGGGAGAGGGTCTGATGATGGGATTCAATAAAAATATTGCCCTTTCTTCTGGCTCTGCTTGTACTTCTGCTTCTTTGGAACCTTCTTATGTGCTGAAGGCATTGGGTCTTGGTGATGACCTGGCACACAGCTCGCTTCGTTTTGGATTAGGACGTTTTACAACGGAAGAACAGATTGACTACACGATTGAACATGTGACCAATACTGTCAATAAATTACGTGAGATGAGTCCGCTTTGGGAAATGTTCAAAGACGGAATTGATCTAAACACTATCGAATGGGCGCATCATTAATTTTAAAATTTAAGTACTATGGCATATTCAGAAAAAGTAATTGATCACTACCAGAACCCCAAGAATGTGGGTACGCTGGACAAAGGCAAGAACAACGTTGGAACTGGGCTCGTGGGTGCACCCGAGTGCGGTGACGTGATGCGTTTGCAAATTGAAGTGGATGAAGCAACGGGTATTATCCGTGATGCCAAGTTTAAAACATTTGGCTGCGGTTCCGCTATTGCTTCTTCTTCACTGGCTACTGAGTGGCTGAAAGGAAAATCCGTGGATGAAGCGGTGAAGATTGATAATATGACCATCGTGGAAGAGTTGAATCTTCCCCCGGTAAAAATTCACTGCTCTGTGTTGGCTGAAGATGCCATCAAAGCAGCCATCAATGATTACCGCAAGAAAAATGGTTTGGAGGAATTGCAATTTGAAGAAAGCCCTGTTCACTAATTGTTGAGCAAACATGTCTGCTGAAACATTAACAACCCCAGTTGCTTCCACGGAAATGGCTAACACCATTTACGTGAGTGACAAGGCGCGTGTAAAAGTGCTCCAGCTTTTGGCAGATGCAGGTGTTTCTGATGATCCTTCCTATTTTTTACGGGTTGGCGTAGTAGGAGGGGGTTGTTCCGGTCTTAGCTATAAGCTGGATTTTGACAATGAGAAAAAACCAATGGATCAGGAGTTTGAGGATAATGGCATCCGTGTGGTAACTGATCTAAAAAGTTTTTTATACCTGGTTAATACCACACTCGATTTTTCTGATGGGCTGAACGGAAAAGGATTTTACTTCAGTAATCCCAATGCTAGCCGTACCTGTGGATGTGGTGAGAGTTTTGCTGTTTAAACCCTGTTAAAGCATTTTAAACTATGGCCGCTTTGTAAAAAGCGGCCTTTTTGTTGTGGCGATCTTAGTACTTTAGCAGTATATGTGGGCTTTATACCGAAAAGAAATATCCCAATACTTCAGTAGCTTAAGTGGTATTATTGCCATTGCTGTTTTTTTAGTGGTCAACGGGCTTGTCTTGTTTGTATTTGAAGATAATCTTCTTGATTTTGGGTATGCCACGCTGGATCGCTTTTTTGAACTTTCTCCCTGGATTCTTCTTTTATTAATTCCTGCTATTACCATGCGAAGCTTTGCCGAGGAATTCCGAACAGGTACCTGGGAGGTACTTCGTTCGCAGCCGCTTACGTTATGGCAATTAATGCTAGGGAAATATTTGGGGGCATTGTTTGTAGTGGTGATAGCATTACTTCCCACTTTATTCTATGCCTTGCTCTTACAATTACTATCTGCAGATCCGGGACTGGATTGGGGTGCTACGTTCGGCTCTTTTCTGGGGCTCTTTTTTTTGTCGGCTGTTTTTACTGCAATTGGAATCTGGTGCAGCAGTTTATCTGCCAATACCATTGTTGCTTTTTTAATTGCACTCTTGTCCATGGCGGTATTCTACTATGGATTTCATGCTATTAGTCTTATCCCTGGCATTCCTACTGGTGTTGATTACTGGATTGAATGGACAGGAATAGATTTTCATTACCGTAGTCTCAGCCGGGGTTTATTATTGCTGAGTGACCTGGTTTATTTTAGTTCACTTTTGTTTTTATTTTTTCTTTTCACCCTCCGAAATATTCGTGTTCGTTAAATGAAAAAAGTACTGCACTGGATAGTATCGCATCGGATGGGTATAGCCCTTGCCCTGCTTTTATTTTTCTTGTTGAATGGGATTGCTTCTTTTTCCGATTGGCGTTTGGATTTAACGGAGGAGAAACGATACACTATTGATACCGCAACTCATCAACAACTAAAGGATCTTACTGATCCTATTGAAGTTGTTGTTTTTTTAAAAGGAGAATTTCCTTCTGGCTTTAAAAAATTAGCTACCAGTACGGAGCAGTTTTTGTCCTTATTGCAAAAGCAGAATCCCTCGCGTTTTCACTACCGCTTTGTATCTCCCTTGGAGGAAGTGAGTGAAGGTAAACTATGGGGAGATTCTCTACTATCCATGGGCGCGCTAAATATTAATCTAACAGTTCAAAAAAAAGCCGGACAATCTAGCAATATATTATTCCCGGTAGCACTGGTTCAATATCAAGGCCAACAATCACTGGTTACTTTACTCCCGGGTGCGAGTAGGGCCATCTCACAAACTGAGTTAAATCGAGCAGAAGCGTTGTTAGAATTTCAGTTTACCAGTGTGATTGATAAATTATTGCATCCTCGCAGACCCGGTATTGCTTATGAAATCGGTCATGGGGAGCCTACTGATCAACGAACGTATCAATTACGGGTAGCCTTACAAAAAGATTATGAGCTTCGCACGTTGGATCTCAAAAGTCAGCCAGCAGTTCCTGCAGGTGTTGATCTATTATTGCTCGTAAAACCAACACTTCGATTTAGTGAAAATGAGAAATTGAAAATCGATCAGTTTGTGATGCGTGGTGGCAAGCTATTATGTTTTATTGATAATCTTGTTGCTGAAATGGATAGTTTCGGTCGAAAGCCATCTATAGTTGCCTTTGATCGAGATCTTAATTTGAGTGATTTGTTCTTTCGATATGGTGCTCGCATCAACCCAGATCTGGTAATGGATCTTCGTTGTGAGGTCAGCTTTATTCAAGTAGGGGGCACAACAGAACAGCCACAGAATGAATTTTTACCTTGGAATTATTACCCCTTGGTGGGCGCACCCGCAGCCGATAAAAAATTAAAAACGGCTGGATATGTAGGCTTGCGATTTGCCAATTCAATTGATACGGTAGATGCACCTGGTGTGATCAAGACGCCATTGCTGGCAAGCTCTGAGCGTGCTCGTATTATCAGCACTCCTGCACTGATTTCCTTAAATGAAAACAGCACCCTTCCTGAGAATAAATTATTCAATCGAAGTGAATTGCCAGTGGCCATGCTTCTGGAAGGTAAACTCACCTCTCTTTATCGCAATCGTATTTTTGGGGCACAAGCTGATTCAATGGCTCGTTCGGGTCAGCCTTTTCTATCCCAGGCTACACAGGGAACTGTGCTTCTGGTTGGAGATGGAGATCTGGTTTTAAATGATTACATACCTGCTGTTGACGATCAAGGTGCTTATGATCCGCAGGCGCCACTGGTACCTACCGAGATGGGATGGAATCCCTATACACATTTTGAATACCTGACTGGTGGTGAAGCTGGCCGTTATTTTATCCCGGTTGCGAACAAGGAATTTTTACTGAATAGTGTAGAATATTTAATTAGTAATCCGGCCATCAGTCGATTACGCGCTAAAGAGATTACCCTTCGTTTGCTGGATGGTGAAAAGGTAAAGCAATATCGGTTATGGGTTCAAATACTATTTATTCTCATTCCACTCTTACTACTCGTGGGTGGCGGATTTTTATTTCAGTCAATTCGTAAAAGACAATTCGCGCGCTAAGACCCTAACTTTGCTAGCACCATGAATATTGATCAAATCAGTTACCTCGTATTTTCTCTTGTTTTAGTCTTGGCCTTATTTTTTGATCTGGGTCTGATGAGTAAAAAAAATCAGACAGTCACGATCCGTCAAGCTTTGAATCAAACTTTTTTCTGGGTTGGGCTGGCCCTTGCTTTTTTTGTATTTGTATGGATTGAAAAAGGCCAGCAGTTAGCGCTGGAATACCTCAGTGCGTATCTCATGGAATGGAGTCTGAGTATTGACAACATCTTTGTGTTTATTCTGATCTTTTCTGCTTTTGCTGTGAAAGAAAAAAATTATGGTAGAGTTCTATTGATTGGTATTCTTATGGCCATTTTATTCAGGATTATTTTTATTACAGTTGGGGTTGTACTGGTAGAGAAGTTTCACTGGATTTTATATGTGTTCGGCGTATTTCTTGTGTACACTGGTTTCAAAATGTTTACGGCCAATGAGGATCAAGAGTTCAACCCACAAGAAAGTAAGGTCTATTTGTTCTTAAAGCGCTTTTTGCCATTGGCCCCACACGACGGAGATGGAAAGTTTATGATCCGTGAAAATGGAAGACCTGTTTATACCACCTTATTTGTAGTGATCATCATGTTGGCTTCAATTGATTTGATTTTTGCCTTAGATTCTATTCCAGCCGTTATGGGGATTTCCCGCGATCGATTTGTGATTTATACCTCTAATATTTTTGCAGTGTTGGGGTTGCGCTCGCTCTTCTTTTTGCTGCGAGGTGCGGTAAGCAAATTTGATTACTTACAACAGGGTATTGCCATTGTATTGGTGTTCATTGGTGTAAAAATGTTGGGTGAACATTGGATTAATCAGTGGCTATCCAAACAATTGCAAGTAGCTCTTTCCTTAGGGGTGATTGCTGTATGCATCAGCGGTTCTATCTTTTATTCGCTGTTCATTCAGAAAAAAGGACTTCCTGCTGATGAGGTTGATGATAGTGTTTTAAATCAATAAACGCATTCTTTTGTATACTGTACAGCAAGTAGTCCGACTATTGGGGGTTGACGCACCTGTGGTTAACGATCATCTTGTTGAACATTTACTGATTGACAGTCGCCGTGCATTTTCTCCCGCCCACTCACTTTTTTTTGCTATTACTACCTCTCGGAGAAATGGGCATGATTTTATTGCAGATCTCTATCAGAAAGGTGTACGCAGTTTTGTAATCACACAAAATCTTGATGCAGTCTCTTTCCCATTAGCCAATTTTATCAAGGTTACTGATGCGGTAACTGCTTTGCAAAAGTTGGCTGCTGCACATCGCTCACAATTTTCTATTCCCGTTATTGGTATAACGGGGAGTAATGGGAAAACAATTGTAAAAGAGTGGTTGTTTCAGTTGCTTCAAGCCGATTTTAAAATAGTGCGAAGTCCTAAGAGTTTTAATTCACAGCTCGGTGTTCCGCTGAGTGTTTGGGAAATAAAACCACATCATCAGTTGGCTATTTTTGAGGCAGGTATTTCACAACCTGACGAAATGGAGCGATTGGAAAAGATCATCCAGCCCACCATTGGTGTTTTTACCAATATTGGAGATGCTCATCGTGAAGGATTTGGCTCTATGGAGGAAAAGGAAAAAGAGAAGCGTAAACTTTTTGTGCGCGCTCCGATTGCTCCACCTCTAACACTAGTTTCAGTGGAGTCAGATGCTGGTTTTTCAATCATTAAGGCAAAAGGGTCCTTACTTCCCACGGGGGGTGCTATACAGATTCCTTTTACGGATGCGGCCTCCATCCAAAATGCCATTCGTTGTTGGGAGATTTTGTTATTGTTGAAGATACCCCTGTCTACTATTGCAGAACGAATGAAATGCCTTACCCCGGTTGATATGCGACTTAGTTTAAAGAAGGGGGTGCATCATTGCCAATTGATCAATGATAGTTATAGTGCCGATCTAAGTTCATTAGAGATTGCACTTTCATTTTTGAAGCAGCAAGCAGGTTCACTAAAACGTACCGTGATACTTTCTGATTTTATGCAAACGGGGGAAACTCCTGGGGAACTCTATGCGCGTATAAACGCGATGCTGACCCAAGTTCCTGTTTCCCGTTTAATTACCATAGGACCTGTTATAGGAGCAGCATTTCTGCATACGGCTGATAGCTGGCAATTAGAGCAGTATGCTGACACTACCGCATTTCTTACACAAGCGCAACTGCGTTCATTCAGAGACGAAATAATTTTAGTAAAGGGTGCTCGTTCCTTTGGTTTAGAGGAGGTGATTACTTTTTTAGAAGAAAAAGTTCATGAAACAAGACTGGAAATTGATTTACAGGCTGTGGTTCATAACTACAATCAATATCGCCAGCTCCTAAAGCCTGGAACTAAAATCATGGCGATGGTAAAAGCCTTTGCATATGGAAGCGGGGCTACTGAGATTGCACATGTATTACAGTTTCAGGGAGTAGATTATTTTGGAGTTGCCTATGCTGATGAAGGAGTGGAGCTACGAAAAGCGGGAGTCACTACTCCCATTTTAGTAATGAACACGGAGCCTGCTGCTTTTGAAACCTTATTAAACTATCAACTGGAGCCCACGTTATTTTCTATTACTTTATTGGAAGCGTTTGATCAGTATTTACAAAAGCAAGGCATAACAGCGTATCCTGTTCATCTCGAGATTGAAACCGGGATGAACAGACTTGGGTTTACTGAGGAGGATTGGTCTTCTGTAATTAAGCAACTGGCTTCCACTTCTAGTTTTTTGGTCCAATCTGTTTTTTCACACCTAGCAGCGAGTGAGGATTCAGCAGCTGATTCGTTTACATACAAGCAACTTGAAGTATATGAATCCTTCACTACACTGCTGAACGCCCAAATGAATCTTGGTTATTTACGGCATATTGCAAATTCAGCTGGAGCCATTCGTCATCCCTCTTTAGTAATGGATATGGTTAGGGTAGGGATTGGATTATATGGAATTGAGAATGCTCAGCATCTATCTTTGATTCCTGCAATCACGTTACGTTCTACCATTGCGCAAATCAAGACAATTCCAGCAGGTAGTGGAGTTAGTTATAATCGTAAAACAATAGTGGATCGGCCTACCCGTTTGGCAACAGTACGGGTGGGTTATGCTGACGGATATCCACGAAGTTTGGGAAATAAAAAGGGGCAAGTGTTGGTGCAAGGAAAATTAGCTCCGTTACTTGGTAGCGTCTGTATGGATATGTTTATGATTGATGTTACAGACATTCCAGCTGCGCAGGTTGGTGACGAAGTGATATTATTTGGAAAGGAATTATCTGTTGAGCAGGTTGCTAAATGGGCATCTACGATTCCTTACGAAATTCTAACTGGAATCTCTCAACGCGTCAAGCGTGTTTATTTTCAGGATTGATTAGAGAATCTGCGTCTGATCTGAAGTATCAGAATTAGTTGTACCTGTTGCTGGTACTTCTTGTGATTCCTTTCGAATCAATTTTTGCTGAAACAAAAAAAGTGTAATTACTCCAACAGAGATGGAGGCATCCGCAATATTGAAAATGGGACTAAAAAATTCAAATGCATTTCCTCCAATGAAGGGAAACCAGTCCGGAAAATGGCCTTGCAGGATTGGGAAATACAGCATGTCAACCACACTGCCATGTAAGAGGGAGGAATAACCCTCCGATGATAAAGTTGCTACCCCTGTATATCCAATATAGTCATTGAGAATAGGGCTAAAGTGTAAGCCTTTGTCAAAAATCACCCCATAAAAAAGACTATCAATTAAATTTCCTACTGCGCCTGCGTAAATTAAACCCGCACAAACCAAAAAGCCGTAGGCGTATTTTTCTTTGATAAATTTTCCAAGATACCAGGTTCCAATTACAACCGCTACTAATCTAAATAAGGTAAGAATGGCTTTTCCTGCTTCGTTCCCAAACTTCCAACCCCAGGCCATTCCAGGGTTTTCAATAAAATGTAAACGAAACCAATCCATTCCGAATACACGAATAATTTCACCAGTGGGGTGATTAAGTTTTACCCAAAGCTTGAGAAGCTGGTCAGCAGCCAAAATCAAGATGATGAGTACAATAAGCTTATTTTTTTTCGACATGTTTATTTAAGTTTTCCCACCATGTTCTCTGGTCGAACCCATTCGTCGAATTCGGCTGCTGTAACATATCCTAGTTTAATGGCCATTTCTTTTAGCGTGGTTCCCTGTTTATGTGCTTTTTGTGCAATCTCAGCCGCCTTGTAGTAGCCAATTTTAGTGTTCAGCGCAGTTACCAGCATCAATGAATTATCTACATGTTTTTTGATATTGGCTTGAATCGGTTCAATGCCAATTGCACATTTATCATTAAAGGAAACACATCCTTCTCCAATCAAACGAGCACTATGCAAGAAGTTATAGATCATCACTGGTTTGAATACATTCAACTCAAAATGACCGGTAGCACCTCCGATGTTAATTGCTACATCATTTCCCAGCACTTGTGCTGCAATCATGGTGAGCGCCTCACATTGTGTAGGGTTCACTTTTCCTGGCATGATGGAAGATCCAGGTTCGTTATCAGGAATAAATAATTCTCCAATTCCGCTGCGGGGTCCTGAAGAAAGCATACGAATATCATTGGCAATTTTCATTAGACTGACCGCTACAGTTTTCAATGCACCATGGGCTTCTACAATGGCATCATGTGCAGCAAGTGCTTCAAATTTATTCTCCGCAGTAATAAAAGGGTAGCCGGTCAATTTTGCAATATGCTTGGCAACGTTTTTGTCGTAATCTTTTGGTGTATTGATTCCGGTGCCCACCGCAGTTCCGCCTAATGCTAATTCGCGTAAGTGCTCCAATGTATTTTTGATGGCTTTAAGCCCGTGGTCTAATTGGGATACATAGCCACTGAATTCTTGACCCACTGTCAACGGTGTTGCATCCATAAAATGCGTACGCCCTATTTTGACAACCTTCATGAATTGCTTACTCTTTTTAGAAAGCGTGTCCCGTAGTTTCTTTATACCAGGAATAGTATTTTCTAAGAGAACCGTATAGGCTGCAATGTGCATCGCTGTCGGAAATGTATCATTGGAAGACTGCGACTTGTTGACATCGTCATTCGGGTGAAGGAATTTTTCTTTATCCGTAAGCTTTCCACCTTTCAGTACATGTCCGCGGTAAGCAATCACTTCGTTCACATTCATATTGCTCTGAGTGCCGCTTCCTGTTTGCCAAACTACGAGGGGGAAATATGCATCTAATTTTCCTTGTAGAATTTCGTCACAGACCTTTCCTATCAATACGGCTTTGTTCTTTGGCAGTACACCTGCATCCATATTAGTCAGGGCTGCAGCTTTTTTTAAGTGCGCAAACGCCCGGATAATTTCCTTGGGCATCCGATTGATATCCTGAGCAATTTTAAAATTTTCAATGCTCCGTTGTGTTTGAGCACCATAATAGGCGTCCAGGGGAACCTTCACTTCACCCATGGTATCCTTCTCTATTCTGTATTCCATTTTAATAGGGGGTTGTTCGCCCTGCAAAGTTAGCTGAACTTTGGCTTTCTTTTTTCCAGAAATGCACTGACACCTTCCTGCATTTCTGCAGTACCAAAGCATTGACCAAATAGTGTTACTTCCTCTTGATATCCATCTTTTGTTTTATCAAAACAGGCCTCAACCGCTTGAATCACTCTTGCTACCGCCTGTGGCCCTTTCGAAAGAATAGCACGCATCATCTTTTTTGCTTCTTCCATTAATGCTGTGGCGTCTACTACTTGATTGATCAGACCAATTTGAAAAGCGTGTGTTGCGTCAACCATATTACCAGTCATCATTATTTCAAGTGCTTTACCTCTTCCAACCAGTTGCGTTAAGCGTTGTGTACCACCGTATCCTGGTATTAGCCCTAGATTTACTTCAGGTTGACCAAACCGAGCTTGCTCCGTGGCAATTCTAATGTGGCAGGCCATGGCCAGTTCACAACCTCCTCCTAATGCAAAACCATTTACCGCTGCGATAATCGGTTTTTTATTTTTCTCCAGTCTATCAAAAATGGCTTGTCCCTTTGAAGCCATTTCCATGGCTTTTATTACGTCCGCCCCATTGAATTCGCTAATATCGGCACCGGCTACAAACGCTTTTTCACCCGCTCCTGTAAGGATCACTCCTTTAATGGTTTGATCTTGCTCAAATTGTTCGATTGCTTGCTCTAATTCTGAAAGCACTGTTTGATTGAGTGCATTCATTTTGTCAGGTCTGTTAATGATAAGCGTGAGCACGCCCTCTTCGAGATGGCCCAATAAGGTTTGGAACGATCCCCAGTTTTGTTGGTTCATACAATTAGATTAGGAACGATGGGTGGCTACCCATTCTTTGATAAAATCAGCAATTTCTCTAGTATCCGAGCCGGGATGAAATAATTTTCCAACTCCCATTTTATAAAGTTCTTCACTATCCTCTTCTGGAATAATACCGCCTCCGGTTAGCAATACATCATTTAATCCTTTTTCCTTCATCAGGGTGATCACTTTTGGAAAAACAGTATTGTGCGCTCCTGATAATATCGAGATTCCTATGGCGTCTACATCCTCTTGCAGGGCCGTATTGACAACCATCTCTGGAGTTTGTCGAAGTCCGGTATAAATTACCTCCATACCCGCATCCCGCAGAGCCGTGGCAATTACTTTGGCACCACGATCATGGCCATCCAAACCAACTTTTGCAACCAGAACACGAACAGGTCTTTTCATATAATTAAGCTCCTTGCAAAATTAAGCGCTTTGCCTGAGTCAATCTCTCCACAGTTTCTTCCTTTCCCAACAGGTACGCAATATCAAATACCCCGGGGCCAAACTTTCCACCTACTAGCATTATGCGAAGTGGTAATAATAGCTCACCTATTTTGAGTTGTTGCTGCTGCGCCAAATCCTTACAGATCTTTTCCAATTCTCCTGTAGTCCAAGGATTTGCTTGTTGGTAGTACTGTATGAGTTGATCAAAGAATGCTGATTTTTCAGCATTCCACTTAGGAAGAATAGAGGCCGTATCGATTTGTGTGGGTCGGGTAAAAAAGAAACTACCTTGTTCTACAAAATCACTTAGTAACGTACAGCGTTCTTTTACTAAGGCAATTACTTGTTCCAAAAGTGTTACATCGGCTATAACTAGATTCGCTTTTTCAAAAGTAGCTCTGACTAATGGTAATAGTTCGCTGGCGCTAGTCTGCTTGATCCATTCGTGATTGAACCATTTTGCTTTTTCGTAATCAAATTTGGCGCCGCTACTATGAACGCGTGCCATATCGAAGGACTGTATCAATTCTTCTATACTGAATACTTCTTTTTCTGATCCATCATTCCAACCGAGTAGCGCTAATAAATTGATAAAGGCGGCTGGTAAAAATCCTTTTTCCCGAAAGCCCTCTGTAGTTTCTCCGGTTTTTGGATCTTGCCAATTCATCGCAAAAACGGGAAAACCATATTTAGCACCATCTCTCTTGCTGAGTTTACCGCTAGGCCCCAGTATTAATGGGAAGTGAGCCCAATGCGGCATTGCCTCCCATCCAAATAAATATTGCCATAGTAACAGATGTACCGGGGCAGAGGGCAACCATTCTTCACCTCTGAAAGCGTGGGTTATTTTCATGAGGTAGTCGTCTACCACCACCGCTAAATGATAGGTGGGCATTCCATCGCCTTTGAGTAATACTTTATCATCCACCAGTGAAGTATCAAAACTTACCTCCCCGCGTATCATGTCCTGAAAGCTGACTGTTTTTCCCACAGGCATCTTTATCCGGATCACATGCGGTGTATTTGCCTCTAATAATTTTTTAGTTTCATCCGTTGTTAAGGTGAGTGAATTGCGCATCTTCATTCGAAGATGATGATCGTATTGTGGGGAGGGATTCTCAGCTGATTTATATTTTTCACGCATCTTCTCCAATTCCTCTGCTGTGTCAAATGCATAATAGGCATGACCTTGCTCTATCAATTGTTCGGCATACTTTTTATAAAGTGATTTCCGCTCACTTTGCCGATAAGGACCATAGGGGCCTCCTTGTTGGGTGCTTTCGTCTGGCTCTAATCCACACCAGCGAAGGCAATCAAAAATATATTCTTCCGCCCCCGGTACATATCTGCTCTGATCTGTATCCTCAATTCTGAGAATGAATTCGCCGCCGTGTTTCTTTGCAAATAAATAATTGTATAGCACTGTACGGACGCCGCCTAAATGTAGACCGCCGGTAGGGCTAGGCGCAAAACGAACTCTCACCTTTTTACTCATGGTGCAAAGATAACCCCTGCCTGTATCTTTGTCTCTGATGTATAAGCCCTTTATTCAGCCACCTGCACTGGTACGCCAGCTTTATCCAAATCGTTTATGGCGGATGAACCCACTAGAGCAAAGTGTTTATTTGACTTTTGATGACGGGCCTCATCCTGAAATCACCCCTTTTGTACTAGAACAACTATCCCGTGCAGGGGCTAAGGCTACTTTTTTTTGTATTGGAAGTCGTGTGGCTGCCTACCCCCAAGTTTATCAGCAAATAATTGAGCAGGGCCATCGAGTGGGTAATCATACACATCAGCATTTACATGCATGGCGTATCAATCAGGCTGATTATTTAAATGATGTGGCGGCTGCAGCAAATCTGATTGATTCAAACTTGTTTCGTCCTCCCTACGGAAAATTATCTTGGCAAATGGCTAAGCAGATTCCTACGGTAATTAAAGAGCCTGCACAAATTGTTATGTGGGATATTCTAAGTGGTGATTTTGATCAGCGCTTGACTGCATCAAGTTGTTTGGAAAACTGCCGTAGATTTTTACGTCCCGGTTCTATTATTGTTTTACATGACAGTGAAAAAGCGTGGGGGCGTTTATCTGTATTATTGCCTGCATTAATTTCCTTGACTGCATCAGCTGGCTACTCTTTAAAGTCTTTGCCATAAAAAAACCCGGACTTATGATCCGGGTTTCACTCACAAAACAAAAAATATCAGGGTAAGGTTATATTGTAGGTAACTCCATTGATGGTAACCGTTGCTGCATTATCGCAAGTTCCAGTTCCATAGTTGATCAATCCCACAAAACGTGTTCCGGTAGTTGCATTTTCACGAACTGTTCTAACAGTACCTTGTACAATCCAGCGACAATTGTTACGACGAACTAATGGCTCTACTATAGTAGCATTCCATCCCACCAGTGTAGTGTCTCTTTTCACTTGTCCACGTGCTGCTCCGGTAATTTTAAAGGCATCATCGATAGGCGTTGGAGTCAATACTCCTTCAAGCTGTGTTCTTACTTTTTCGCTATTCCATGATATAAAATTGCCATTGGGCTTGGTCAGTTTGCCATTAGTTACATTGATTTGATAGCGGGGTCCCACAGTGAGCTCTGTGGTGTTTTTAATGCGCATAGTACCTTCCACTTTAATGCTGTCAAAATAAAAACCATCAAATGCTGTTTCCACAACCGCGTTAGGGATAATCAGGCGATTGGTATAAACGTGAATAATTTTTCCCTTTCTGTAATGACCATCTCTGGCTACACATCCAGTTCCAAAATCCAACACAACGCGTACCGGAAATGGTGCGGGTGCATTAGGTCGCGTAATTGTTACGGTAGGACAGGCATTTAGTCTTCCGAAAATTCCCATTCCTCCCATTCCCACTTCATCATTAACGCCCATGGCATCATCAAAAATGCCATCATAGATTATTTCAGCTTCAGTATCAGCTTCACTGGACAATTTTGAGACGTTCATCTCATATTGTTCAACAGGGTCTTGTGTGGTGCTTTTTTCCTTTTGACAAGCTACTACAGAAAATGTCAGTAGACTGGCTATTGCAAATAGTTGTAGCAATAAATTCTTTTTCATATTTATCAATTTTCATTATAAAGTTACCCTTCTATGACTGCTAATAATTCTTTTGGTTTAAGAATAGGTTTTTTTACTGAGTTTTGCAGAACATGCAGAAATTAATCGATACCCATGCTCACCTGTATCTGCCTGATTTTGAATCAGATAGAGCAGCTATGCTGGATAGAGCAAAAATGGAGGGCGTCGAAAAGATTTATTTACCGGCTATTGATTCCACAACGCATGAATCAATGATTGAACTGGAAAATAGCTTTCCTTACTGTCGTGCTATGATGGGGGTGCACCCTTGTTCTGTCAAAACAAATTATCTAGAGGAGCTTGCATTGGCAAAAGCCTGGTGGGATCAACGGTCATTTGTGGCAGTTGGAGAAATCGGATTGGATTTTTATTGGGATAGAACTTTTGAAAAGGAACAATACATTGCTTTTCGTACTCAAATTGAGTGGGCGCTTGAAA
>Ga0255078_1000068_pt1 | contig 26933 bp, 24 predicted proteins | sample Colum_Atlam_RepA_FD_188462 | JGI IMG/M metagenome (GOLD analysis project Ga0255078, IMG submission 188462) | Freshwater microbial communities from Columbia River, Oregon, United States - Colum_Atlam_RepA_8h | ecosystem: Environmental > Aquatic > Freshwater > River | place: USA: Oregon... | reverse complement strand
TTTTGCTAATGCTTTTGGTTGCTCTTGTTGTGCATATGCTGCTACTTGCTCGAGGCTTTCCATGATCTCAGTTTCTTCTGCAGTGACGTTTGGAATCACTTCAGGCATTTGTCCTTGTTTATAAGGAACGCTGAATGTGATACCTAGTTTTTCGTGAACATACAATGCAACACGCTGCCCATCTGGGAAAATACGAACACCCTTTCTTTTTAGAACAAGCATCATTGGCGGATCAATACTTTCGTTGATTGATTCTGAGATTTGTTCTTTATCTAAGATCTCAACACCGTTCATTAAATTTCTACGAACAGCTTGGAATGATTGTTGCGATCCAAGAACAGCACTTGATAATCCTGCATTGTATTTTGCAATCACATCTCTATGTGCTTTAGATAACTTTGCAACATCGCCAACCTTTTGTTGACGAATTAATGCAACTTTAAGTTGTGGCAATTCGTTGGACTGTAAAAGTCCAGCGCGCACCAAAGCAGAAATTTTCGCTGAATTATCCTTCAGCGGATTCGGTGTCGACGGCATCGGTGCTTCCGTCAACTTCGACTTCAGTTGTTTCAACTTCATTCGTTGGTTCTTCTGTGTTTAAAATTGTTGATGCAATTTCTACTTTTTTAACTTCAAGCGCATCAGTGACGCGCCCAGCAATTTCAGAATTAAATGCGGCAACAAGGGCTTCCTTATCTCCCATTAATGCAGCATTTACAATATCTAATGATGACATAATTTATCTCCAATTATTTAGTAATTTGTTGAAACACTGAATTAATGTCTGCTGGTGCTTCAACACCAGGAGCAGCATTAGTTGGTGCGCCAACATCAGCAATACCAGGAGCAGAAACGGCAGGAACAGCAGGTTCATCTGCTTGTTCTGCTGCAATTTCTTCTCCCATTTTCTCAACATCTTCTTCATTAAGGTGAAGAATATGCTTCTTGACCCATGCTCTTGAGAAGTATGTTCCAACATATGGATCAACTTGATTGAGCAATTGAATTCTAGAAGTCATCAAATCAGCTTCTTTAAGTTCGATAAAGTTATTATCTTTTAAGAAGTCGTAGTGAATCTTTTCTTTTAGTTCTTCCCATTCATCAAGAGAGCAAATACCCTTGAGGGCAAGTTGACGTGATAGTAATTCATCAAACAGAGTACTGAATTTTGACCGTAGACGATCGATAAACTTACTAAACTTCAACTCATCTCGTGTGATTTCTGTTGCACGACCAAGAGAGAATGTAGTCTGTGAATCCAAACGAGAAGTTGGAACATTTAATGACTTGTACAATTTCTTTTCGAAGTAATTAACATCAGACAATTCACCAAGATTTTGACCCGCTGGGAGAGTTGTGATTTCTGTTGACTTACCTTCGCCACGACGTGGAATCCAGAAGTCTTCCATCATTGACATAAACTTACGATCGTCTTTAACTTCACCAGTAGAACTATCGTAAACAACCTTATTTCTAAATTTAGTCATAATATCACGAAGATATTGTTCTGCTTTAACCTTCGGCATGTTACCAACGTCAATATAGAACACACGACGTTCTGGTGCACGACTTAAACGATAGATAACAACAGCGTCCTCAACCATTCGGAGCTGGTTGAGGGGCTTTATCGCTTTGTGAAGGTGCGAAAGAACAGTACTTTTCTTTGGATCGAGTAATCCAGAATTAACATTGACGATTGCGTCTGTTGCAATCTTTAATCCAGAGTCGGGTGTGGCATTGCTTACCATGCTTTGACCTTGTGCCAAAGCCTTTTCATTGTAGACGTAGTATTCTTGGATACCAGCGTTTACTTCGATCCCAGTTCTTGGATCTTTTTTCTTTACAGCAACACGAACTTTTTTGATTTTTCGTGGATCAAGATATAACAATTCTTGAATACCAAGTCTTGGTTGCTTTTCGTCGATTAATACTTGATAGAATAAACGACCATCAATGTACCAATTACGAAAAACGTCAGAACCAGAATTTGAAAAATCAAGCATGCGAAGAATATTATCAAATTCATCGCGAATCATGTCTTTAACATTGTCTGGTTGTTCAAGATCATCCAAAAGAATTGTGACAGAACGACCAGCATTGTCGTGTACAATTGATTCGTTAACGATATCATCAACTGCAGCTTCGAGTTCTGGCTGCATAGCCATCTCTCGATAACGAGTGATTAAGTCGTTTTCGTTTTTAACGGATGCTTCTAGATCAAGATAAGTTCCAAAAAATCCACCAGAAACATTGATTGCACCGTCATCTAAAACAGGTGCAGCAATAGGAGCCTGGATCGAGACCGCTTCAGGCTTCTTTCTTAAGATTTCAAAACCGAAAAGATTAATTGCCATTAATTAACTCCATAATATAAAACAAGTTCAAGATTAAACCACGTTTTCGGCGACTGCTTCCCACCATTGATATGCAAAAGTCACTGAATATTCTTCGATAGCATCATTGTTGCCCCAATCTAGATCGATTGGTGCGAGATCATTTGGGAACAGACCGATAAACTTGTAGGTCTTAATTACTTTTCCTGTTTTACCATAGTGACGGACATAAGCATCCGTACCATAGGAAATTGGAGTTGCAGCAGAGGCACTACGAGTATTGAAACGATGTGAATTAACGCCATTCATCCAACGCTCAAGTGCATTGCGCACAGTAAAATCTTCATCGTTTAGAATATTAATAGTCCAATCAGCAAATGTTCTATTGCCAACGAACTTAACTTCACGACCGAAGTATTGAACTGGAACAACACCAACCGTTGATCCAGGAATCTGCGCTGTTTTACACATGAAGCGTAATTTACGAGCCGCATTTCCTGGCAACGAGAAGGATGGAAACGTCATTTCGACTTCAAACAGATTGGCTCTTGCGCCATCAAACTGCATTTGTGAACGAAATTCAGATACATTAAAAGCCATTGTATTCTCCTGACTTTATCTTAATCTATTTATTAGAAGCGTCCAACGATTTCGTCGAAGGCGACGCCACTGCGAACAGCGACGAAGTTCAACTGAATGAAGTTTACACTTCTTGCTGGCTTAATGTAGATGTCACCAACAAACTCATTGCGGTCAATGACTGCTGGAGTATTGTTAGTTTCGTCACAAACTACGCGGAAGTCGTAGACACCACGACGACCCTGTACATCGCGCAAGAATGGTTCAACTAGAGCGACGAATTGTGAGCGTGTAAATTCATCATTGAACTCAAAGAGGCTTGATCTTGCAGCTGCAGAGATTGCCTTTTCTAGAACGATGAATAAACGGCGAACATTGATACGATCAAAGGCAGATGGGCGACCTTGCATTGTCTTGTCACCAAAGAGAACAGTGCCTTCTCCTGGGAACGAAACAACTGGGTTTACACCAGCCTTGTAGAGTAGATCGCGTTCTGCTTGAGTTGGATTGAATGACAACTTAACAAGATTGCGGATCTGACCACGATTTAATCCAGCTGGTGAGAACCATGGATCGCGTTGTAGATCTGTACGGACGCAAAGACCAGCAACATCTGCGTTTAGAGGGATCCAACGATACACATCATTGTATTTGTCGTACTGATACTTCCAACCGCTATCCATTACACCGTAAGATGTATCAAGCAATCCAGAACCATTGCGGAAGTTGACAACATCTGTGCTCTTCGCAGTTGATGTTACAGAATTTGCATATGGTGGTGAGATAAATGCTACAGCATCTTTTCTACCGTCAGCAACATTAAGATACTTGTTAGCAATTAATGTTGTGCTGATTGAAGAATTTGAAGATATACCGCAGTCGCCAGCAAACAATAGAGAAACATCGATTTTTTCTTTATTCGTAAAGAGATCGATCATATTAATAAAGTCTGCTTGACTTGGAACACCATCAGTACCATTTACAAATGAGTAGTTTGCGATAACTGGTGAGTGTAGTGGAGTTCCTGTTGCAGAAGCTGCTGCGACAGTTTGTCCCCAAGCATTTGCAGCATTGCTTCCTGGAGCATGTCCGAGCCAGTGAATCCATTTTGAGGTGCGATATAGAACTTCTTTATAGTAAATGCTCGAGCCATCGTCGCCTCTAGCATCAGAACATTTTGAGAGATTCGAGAAGCGTTCTAGAACTGTATTTGCAGTTCCTGTGATAACGCCGTCCTCATCTACAACAATGATGTGCATTTCATCTTTAAGCGTTGAATTGTTTGTTTTTGCAACAACAAAGTTTGAAGTATTTGGAGCACTATCAAAGTATGGAGCAAATAACCAGCTATCAAACGTTGCTTCTGATGAACAAACTGAAACTCTTAAAGAGTTACCAAGAGCACCAGGATAACGAGCGCAGAATGCAACATTAGCATTTGCGCCAGTATAGTTATTGAGGAAGTATTCCTCATCGTTCATCACAGTAATATTGTGTGATGAGTTTGATGTTGCGTTGTTTGATTTATCTGTCGTTGCGCTACATACACGAACTACGCGCAGATCGTTTCCATATGATAGGAAGTTTGTAGCAGATAAAAACGATGCAGCCGTATTTGAATCTGGAGCGAAAAACTTTTGTACAAGGTCTGATTCGCTTGAGACCTGAATAACAGTATTTGCTGGACCCCAACGAAAGAAACCAACGGTAGCACCAGTTGATGTGCCGACTGAGGGAACTGCTGTAGTTAAATCAATTTCAGAAGTATTAACTCCTGGAGAGACTAAGAATGCCATGTTTTCGCTCCTGTAAATGGAGATTTAAGAATCTTACTGGTTATTTAGTATTTCGGGGGTTTTAACGCTGCACAACATTCCAAATTGTCCCACCAGAAACAAACTGTTCTTCGCCTTGATCAACTTCTTCGTGTCCAGCAAGGAAACTGGGAAGCTGCTCTTCTTCGATCTGTTTCATTTGTTCTTCGTGGAGTTTTGCTCGAACGTCAGTATTGGTAAGATCCGCAAAAAATTGTTGGTTTGTCATCCAAGAGAATAGAACAAGAGTCATAACGAGGTCGTCGTGTGATCCTTCTTCGGATTCATAACTAGTTCCTTTGGCGACAAAGGTCGAAAGTTCTGAAATTGTATCAAAATCTTGAATAATCAATTTTTGACCTTCGATTAGATTCTTCATGAGGGAGCACCCGAGCCTTTTCACGGACTTGGTGGTTCGAATCCCCCTATAAGACTTATTCCCATAACCCCAAGTGATTGAAACTTTACCTTTAATATCGACTGTTGAAAGAATATTTTCGTATTCGTAATCTTCGAAAAGAGAATCGACAATTTGCTGACCGTTATCGTTAATTTCTACAAGGACATATGCTTGATTATAGTAATCGCCAATTCGTTTGATAACTGATGGATATACAAGAGGGCTGATATTGTTATCTTTATAGGTACAAACTTGTCGGTAGGGTAATTCGGTTACATCGATAACACTAAATGCTGAATAGTCGAGACCCTTTCCTCTGGAAGTATCTGCAACTATCACATAGTTTCGGTTTTTCTCTGGAGCCTTGTATATCTTAATTCCATTTTCTGATAAATGAATTGGTGTGACAAAGGCGAGAGACTTTAATGCAGGCGCTGAAAGCAGCGTTCCAGCAGATCCCATGAACTCGCATTCCATTTCCTGTAAGAACTTCTCATCTCCAAGAACTCGACGCTGTTCATCAGCCCATTTCTGATCACGACCAGGAACCTGACGCCAATTAGCCTCAACGAATTTAAATCCGTTTTGATTCTCTGTCGCTTCAGTCCACATTCTATAAAAGTGATTCATACCGTTAGGCGTTGAAGAAATTAAAATCTTCGAAGTTGTACCAGAAGAAATCGTAGGATAAACTGATGTGAAAAATTCTTCGGCGATGTTTGTGGGCACGAATGCAAACTCGTCGAGATATAGAAGAGAGATAGAGAAACCACGGATCGCACTTGATGCAGTGGAGTTAGCGAGCACACGGCATCCGTTTTCTAATTCAATGTCGCCTTTGTTCCAAACTTTAACGCCCTGCTGAATCCACATTGGCAATGCTTCATATGCTAGTTTAATACGAGCAAGAATTTCTCTTGATGTACTGGCTTTGTTTGCAAGAATCGCGACTGTTTTGTCTTGATTGAAAAGAATATACCAAAGAATATAACCAACAATGATTGTGGTCTTACCAACCTGACGACCAGCTTTTACGATAACGCGACGATTATTATTAATATCGTTGACAACATCTTTTTGAAATGGATAGAGTTCAATCTGAACAAATCCTTTATCAAGAGTGATGATCTTGACATAGTTTTCAATAAAATATTCTGGGCTCTGTGCGCATTTAACATACTCACGGACTTGTTCTTCCGTGAGATTCATCGCCATGTTAACTCGCTTCAGCTTGGGGTTGCCAAGATAATGTTTTAGTTTAGCCGCTATTTGATTCATTTTTTAATTGTCTCAACAACTCAGCAGTGCTTCCTACAAATACTGCTTTGTCGACATTAATATTAGTTGGTCCTGTCAACTCGTCTTTTGGTCTTAATTCTTGTTGTTGTTTTTGAAGAATCATAAGTTTCTCTGTGACATCAGAGAGATTCTTAATCATATTTGCAGCAACTTCATATGCTCTTGGGTGCTGCGATTCTTTAGCAACTTCTAGTATACCTTCAAGAGCTTCGTTACCCTTTTCAATCAAATTATAATAATTTGAACGCGAGTACTCTGCATCAGGATTTTCACCATTATCTTGATGAATGGTGATTGGCTTATCATCATCTCTCACAGCAGGAATATAATCTGTGTTCAAGATGTTAGATAGATTTTCGTCAACTTTACTCATGTTATATTTGGGAATATCTCTATTTGCTCATCAAAACCAAATGCAGTATTAGCATTTGCAGTAATTGGCGATGGAAGAATACTCAAATTGACCAATTGATTATCGATCACTGAATCAAATGATTGTATCGTAAATGATGAATTTGATATTGCACCAACCAGTTTATTGTTTGTTGTAAATGTGCCAGAAATATCTGTAACATATATTTGATTTGCAACATTATTCCAAGAGGAAACAAACCCACTCGCATTTGCAGAACTCAAATTTCTACCAACATAAACAAGCTCGCCAATTTTGTAATCTCCAAACCCTGAAGTTAAATTGAGAACTTTTGCACCACTTTGCAGAACTTCGCTGTCAAATGTGTTTGCAACAGACTTACGAATCACCTTAACAGAATCATTGATAAATCCATAGAGCCATCCCTGAACTGTAAATGTTAAAGTCCATGTCATTACTCTTGTTTCTTCAGGGGAGCCTGTTGCAGCGATATCGTATGATAATCCTTCTAGCACAATCGGAACATCAACTTTGTCACCTTGAATACCAGTCAGATTCATTGAAATTGTGTGGTCTGGTGCAAAGTATGGTAGAATTTGTTCAATCAGTTGCGTGCCATCTTCGACATTACGAACATATAAAACAAGATCAAATGAAAAGTTGTATGGAGTTGATGTGATTGTTGTTATACTGTTGCCATCTTTTCCAGGAGAAAATTGCGGATTAAAATTAGTAATCTTGCGCAATGGATCATAATTGATTGCAGTCATTTCAAATGACATGCGTGGCAATTGAATTCGCATTGATCGATCCAATCCTGGATCTTGTGTGATGCGGACATAAAACTTTTCTTTGTTAGCATAAGACAATGGAACTGTGATTCGCTCAATCTCAGTTTGACCATCTTTTGTGTATCTGTATAACTTTAGATCATTGAACATTGTGCCAAAGCCCACAACGATCTTACGAATGATTCTATGGTAGAAATGTCTAGATGACAGCATTATGGCTCACCGAATGGATTTGTTTCGCTGAAATCTAGAATGTTATCAGCTTCTGTTTCAATTCTAAAGTTATCATCATAATCCGATGCAGCATCATCTTGAATATTTGAACTGGTTAGAGTCCAAATAGCATTGCTGGTATTCCCTTTTATACTCGATCCTGCAGCGAATTCCCCACGAATGTTTCTCAAACGCAGTGTTCTAGAAGGTTTGTCCCAAGAAGAAACATATCCTCTTGCTGTTGAATTTGCAAGTGTTGTTCCTTGATAGACAATCTCATGTTGGGTGAATGTTCCAGTTCCACCAGCAGTTAAAATATAATCAATTGAAACAGCTTGTTTAATTGCTAGATCGTCAATCTCACTCACACCAGTAGCAATCAATTCACCATTATATTTGAAAGTCTCTAGAGACAATCCATACATATACGGTGCTTTCTTTCCTGCTTGGAAGAAATTCTTTTCTTCTTCCACAAATCGCACTTCCAATAATTTTTGTTGTACTGGCAGATAAACTAAATCGCCTTCTTTTGGTAAGTTTCTTTCGCCTTTGACATATTTTTCGAATGTTCTTCTGGCAACACAAACCTTTGCGTCTTTTTGAATCTCTAAACCAAACTTTGAGAAGAATTCTTGATTCCCAGTAAAATCACTAAACGTCTCAAGATACATATCAATCTTATACGCTCTTGTAAATGATTTTACAGGGTCGTCGCCAAACAATTCATCTAGCGAAGATTGTGAGTCTCGTGGAATGTAATAGATGTCAATTCCATGATTTTTAATAGACTCAATAATCAAATCCTCAACAAGAAACTGTTCGCGTGTCGCGCCTTGATTATTAAAGTAAACACTAGTTGCCATTTTAGCCCACCATCATTCCTGGTGGTTCTTCGTAAACATCGCGAAGTTTTTCTTCAAGCTCTTTGATTTCCGCAACAGCCTCGTCATATATTTGTTGACCGTTAACAATTAATCCGCCTGGAAGAGTATAATTGCCATATTTCTTTAGGTTTGCGCCCCATTGACGCTTGAATAACTGAGTTGTATATTCCTTTACCCAAGAATCATTAAAGACTTTTTCATAGGTATCCTCATCGACGACTCTATGTGCTTCGAATAGAATATAGTCACCTGCATCTAACTTACCTTCCCAACTTTGCCACAAATAGAGTCTATTTGTCTTTTTGTTATATGAGTAAGGAGTTTCTCCAGTTACGATCATATCTAACATGGAGAGGTGTTCTCGTGCAATCACATAATATGTGTATGACGAAGAAGTTAGATTATAAAAGTCATTTAAACGTAATTGATAGTTAATATCAAAAATGTTAAAACCTGATGTGTTTGTTGAACTTACGGTGTCTCCAGTCATTGGAAATACTCTAGAGACGCCGATGATGTTGTCACATAATCTGGCATATTTGTTCAAGATATCAGCATTTGTGACTTTATGGGCTAGATAAACCCTTTCTGTACCATCAAAATGATAGTTTTGGAACATCTGAAGCGCATCATCGATACGATCATCAAGCTGATCATCGTCGATATTAATGTCGATTACAGGAAATCCAAGATTGCGGAGGCAGAAATCTTTTAGTTCGGTTTTATTTGTAGGTTTTGCCATTTAGAACCTCTCGTGTAGTTCTATATTTAGTTATTCGATAAGACTACCATCTCGAGAATTGTAAATCCTATTTGGGTCCATATGCGCAAATTGTTCCCAGTTTGGCTCTCCTTGCTCAAGTCTTTTGCCGACAGTTTCTTCACCGATGTGGAAGATTAGATTCTCACCATTTGATCCTTTTAGAGTCGCAGAATACATCTTGTGGAAGAAATCTAGATAAACCATGATCATCCCTTCGTTTACATTGAATTTCCAATACTCTCTAAACGAATATTCGATTACATTTTTACGATATAACGAAAATATGATTGGGAACGTCTTTACGTTTTTGCTATAGTAATAGTTACCAATTTTGACGTCGGTTGGATCAATGGCAGATTCTGTTTCGTGGAAATACCATGGCTGGCGTTGGAGAACGACTGAAGCCATCTTTTCATCTGATTCTAGAACTGTGATTAGGTCGTCAATTCGAATGGGGCTAGTCAATAATACATCGTCCTCTTGATGCAGAATGTAGTCGTAGTCTTGCATTTTGAGCCAATCGAAGAATGCGCTCCAATTTACAGAAAGCCCCAAGTTGGTTTCGTTGAATCTTACATTAAATCCATAAACCTTTGCGATTAAATCGAATATGGCAAGATTTCTATTTCTTGGATAATCGTCTATGATTAGTTTATCGACTGTATGATTCCCATAGTCTAGATTCTTTAAAGACTCTAGAGTTGGCATCAAATATTTGATTCGATTTGTAGAAAATACTACATGTAAGATCTTCATCAGTATTCCGTATTAAAGAAGAACGTTTGGAACAATCGACCATTTTCTAGATTGTTTCCGAAATAATCTAACGAAGCATGATATAAATTGCCACGATAAAGAACAATACGATTATATTTGTTCGCAACATAATCTGCCTTTTCCCATTTCGTATAATCATATCCATCAAGATATGGTGCGTTGTTATCAGCTCGTTCATATTCTTTTGTTTCTTTCCATCGATACAATGCAGTCCCTGATGAGAGCGGCGCGTCTGGCGTTAGATAACAAACAGCAGCCCAAGTATTAAAACTGTCGGCGTGGATCCACGTGCGATCTTTTGCAGTACAAATTTGAAATGCACCAGTGTACCCTGAATCTTCGAACCAATTAGTGATTCGACCACCTGCATTTTGTATAATATACTGAATTGAATTCTTTAAATCATCAGGAAGCCATGGCTTTGTTCGAACTCCAGGATAATTTCCAGAAACTTCGAAGGGCTGCGACAAAGCATATGCTCTTACTTGGTCTGGGTTTTGATAGAAGTCGTCAACAATTATTAATGTTGTTTTCATAATTCACCTTAATAGTACATGTATCTGCCAGAAGTTCCATCCCAGCCCGACACAATCCAATCTGTCTCTATAACGTTTGATTCATATGGTCTTGTGAAATAATATGAAAGAGTTTCAATATCATAATGGCTCATTGATGGTTGGTCAAGTAAATGAACAGTCGCATCATTTATGTCTATCATTGAATTTAATTGGCTTGACCCAAAGCCATAGAGAACTGTGCAATATTGATGCAATCGATTATTGTTCTGGTGTGATCTTCTATCAACAAAATCATATCTCCAAGAATCATTCCACTCAAACGAAAGAGGTTTTTTAAAAAAAATCTTGTCTTGATTTTCTTCTGTAAAGAGGTCATCTTTTAAATTATAATAAAAATATCGACCAGTTGCTTTAAGAATAAAATCATATCTTAATAGATTAGATTTGTGATATTTGTAAAATGTGTTCAATAACAAAGATTCGCATAGACTCTTATTTGGATGCGTGTTTACAATCTCATGCGCTTCTGGCGATATTTCCTTCAGCTGAACAAATTGCACATTTCTGTGATACGAAAGATTGAGTCTATATTCTTTCACATCATCAGACGAATCAACGATAATGATCTTTGCATCAGGTAATGCGTTTTGTAATGAGTTGACAGTGAATATTGTTTGTCTAAATCTTTCGTCTGCGTCGAATTTAGATCGAGTTTCACTATATGTGAAACGACCTTGTCTTGGATTTATTGATGATCCAATAACAACTACTTTATTCATAAAATTGATTCTTAATTACTTTATTCAAATATTGCTTATGTTTCATGTGAACAATTTCGTCAGAGAAATTTAATCCCCATGCTCGACAATCACACGAGTCTATTTTATCTATAGAATCCATAGCAGTCAATAATGATTTAAAATCTCTGACGCGATATCCTGTTTTCCCCTCGAGAACAGTTTCAGTAAACCCGCCCCAATCAGTTGTGATTGATGGTGTGCCAGATAAATTTGCTTCGATGACCATATTACCGAATGGCTCAACATAATGCGTTAATCCGATTAAACACTTTGCCTTACGCATCAATTCTTTTCGCTGTTCAGCATTTGCAACACCGAACATTTCAACATGATCTGGAGTTTTGCTGTACCCTAAACTCTGTAATGATCCAGGACCAGCAATAATAAGTTTTTTGCCTAACCTTTCTGTTGCTTGAATTGCAAGATGAACACCCTTCTCTTCAACAACTCTACCAAAGTATAAGAAATAATCTTCTTTTTGTTCGCAATATTCAAATTCATTGACTGTAAATGGGTTTGGAATTACATCATCGAACCAAGAAGGGTTCATGAGCATTCCTCTTTCACCATAGAACATATGCATATTTGCGTAAGAAGTAAACACGCGATATGGTGCAAATATTCCATTGGCTCTATATCCAATAGAAGGTTCAACTGCTTTGCAATTTGGATTCATTTCGCAAGCAAGTTGATTATCAACTCCAAAAAAACAAGCAATTATATCTCCATCACTTGCTCTCTTGCGAATTTCTTCGCCAGCAAGTTCATTGAATCGCTTTATTTCTGTTGGTGTTGTTGGAATATCAACATGCTCACAGTCAACCTGTGCACCAGGAATTCCATAGTGCACCATTTCAAAGTGCTGAGACAAATATTTGATATACTTGAACCCATGAACCGCAAATGGATCGACGCGGTTCATGAGTCCAGTTGGCGTTCTGGGATTTACCAATACATGGATTTTCATAACAAACTCAAAAAGTAATTACAGAATTATTTAGCATCCTTCATTGTCAAGGTTCCCCAATACGTTGTACCACCATCATATGTGATGAACGTCCACAAGTCACGAGCATTTGCTGCTGTTGTTGCAGGAGGTTGTGATCCACCAGCCCAATAAATTGTATTGGAGAATGTTGGATTCTTTGCACCTGTTCCATCTTGCAATAACAAGAGCGAGAACATCTGACCAGTGCCTGATGATGGTGCATTAGTGAACGTGAACGCAACGTTTGCAGTCAACACATGGCGGAAATAATTCGAATCTGCAAGATTGACAGTATTTGCGCCATTAGTATTTGTATTTGCAACAATAAAGTCTTTGACCGCTTGCAACGTTCCACCAATACCAGGACCAGTTGGACCTTGTGGACCAGTAACACCCTGCGGACCTTGCGGACCAGTGTTACCTTGTGATCCTTGTGGACCTTGAGGACCTTGAGGACCCTGTGGACCAGTGACACCTTGTGGACCCTGTGGTCCTTGCGGTCCTTGTGGACCCTGTGGACCAAACACACCTTGCGGACCTTGCGGACCAACATCACCTTGAACACCTTGTGGACCTTGTGGACCAACAACACCCTGTGGACCTTGTGGACCTTGTGGACCAGTAACACCAGTTGGACCTTGTGGACCCTGTGGACCAGCATCACCCTTATCACCAGTGCGAACAAATGTCATAATCACATTTGTGCTATTTGGGAAGTTTGAGCCAGTTAATGTTGAGTTTAATCCTGCAACAGGAACAACGAACCAATCACCGATATGGATATGCGAGCCGTTAATATTGAAGAATGTGTATTCTAGAACATTTGCAGAATTTGCAATCTTGAACGTGCCTTTGATTGTCGACGTCGAGTCATCGATTGTGTTCAAGTAATTGAAAACATTTCCACTCAAACGATCGATGTTATCAATATACATCTCAGTCGCAGATAGCAATGTTGTATTATTGAACTTGACATAGCCAGCTGTTGGATCAGTATTTGCTGTATTGGTATTGAAGATATATTCAAACGTTGCACCACCAAAGTCACCAGTGTCACCCTTAACACCTTGTGGACCTTGTGGTCCTTGCGGTCCTTGTGGACCAACGACACCTTGTGGACCCTGTGGTCCTTGTGGACCCTGTGGACCCTGTGGACCAAACACACCTTGTGGACCTTGTGGACCAGTGACACCTTGTGGACCTTCTGGTCCTTGTGGACCTTGTGGACCAAATACGCCCTGTGGTCCTTGTGGACCAGTGACACCTTGTGGACCTTGTGGACCAACAATTAATCCTGCATCAGTCCAAGAAGAACCATTCCAAACATATAGGTGACTATCTGCAGTTACGATATATGCATCACCAACATTTCCACTTCCAGGGAGATTTCCAACAGTCGCAACACTGCCAAGAATTGTTAATCCTGCACCAGTGGCACCAGTTGGACCCTGTGGACCTTGTGGACCAGTAGCACCAGTTGGACCTTGTGGACCTGTGTCGCCAGTAGAACCAATCGGACCTTGTACACCTTGTGGTCCTTGTGGACCCTGTGGACCTTGCGGACCAGTGACACCTTGTGGACCTTGTGGTCCTTGTGGTCCTTGTGGACCCTGTGGACCTTGAGGACCAACTGGACCCACATCACTGATAACAATTGTACCAGACATTGAAGAATGGTTTTGGCAAACATAATACAATGTGCTTGGTGCATTATATGGAACCGCAAATGTTACAGTGCCAACATCGTCACCATTATTTGTTACACCACTACTGTAAACATTTCCAACACTGTATGGCGCAGGAACTGTTTGGATCCAGAAAGGATGTCCAGATGCATTTACAAAGAATTCATATGTGAACCCGCGCATCAAATACAATGTAGGATCATTTGCACCATCAATCAGATAATCACTGGCACCACTATTCGTTACAGTGTAATTTCTTGCACCAGTGACACCTTGTGGACCTTGTGGACCAACTGCGCCAGATGGACCTTGTGGACCAGTATCACCAGTCACACCAGTTAATCCTTGCGCACCCTGTGGACCTTGTGGTCCAAACACACCTTGTGGACCTTGTGGACCTTGTGGACCTTGCGGACCAGCATTACCTTGAGCACCTTGCGGACCAGTTGGACCTTGTGGTCCAAAGTCACCTTGAATACCCTGACTTCCTTGTACACCCTGTGGACCTTGTGGTCCAAACACACCTTGTGGACCTTGTGGACCTTGCGGACCAGCATTACCTTGAGCACCTTGCGGACCAGTTGGACCTTGTGGTCCAAAGTCACCTTGAATACCCTGACTTCCTTGTACACCCTGTGGACCTTGTGGTCCTTGCGGACCAGCAGAACCCTTATCACCAGTTCTTACAAATGTGATAATAATTTGTTCATTATTATCAAATGAAGGAGCATTGCCTGTGATGTATGTGCAATTGACTTCAAAGTAAGTTGTTTGGTCTGTTAGACTATTAATTGCAAATGTCACAAAATCGTTATGATTTGTTCTATTTGTAATTATGAAGTGACCCTTAATAGTTGATGATGAGTCATCAATAGAAGCCAAGAAATTGTAGATATTCGTGCCACCATCTTCACTGTAATCAATGTACAAACGATCAGCAAGAGTTGTATTTGAATTGTTCAGTCTGAGCAATCCATTTCCTGGATCTGAATTTGTTGTTGAATTGCTGAACAAATATTCGAATGTCGTACCACCATGAATACCTTGAGCACCTTGTGGACCTTGTGGACCAGTGTCACCAGCGACACCTTGAGTACCTTGTGGACCCTGCGGACCTTGTGGACCTTGCGGACCAGTCACACCTTGTGGACCCTGCGGACCTTGTGGACCTTGTGGACCAGTGACACCTTGTGGACCCTGTGGACCTTGTGGTCCTTGTGCACCAGTGACACCTTGTGGACCTTGTGGACCTTGTGGACCTGGACCACCTTCTAAACCAATTGGACCAGGCTCACCTTGTGGACCCTGTGGACCTTGTGGTCCAGCAGCACCCTGTGGACCTTGTGGACCACCAGATGGACCAGATGGACCCTGTGGACCTTGTGGTCCAGTGTCACCCTTGTCACCAGTTCTTGCAAATGTAATCAATACATCTTCGAAATTGCTGAAACTTGCAGCGCTGCCGCTCACATAACCGCAATTGACTTGGTAATATCCAGTCTTGTCAGTAAGGCTGTTAATTGTAAACAGTGCAAAGTCTGCTGTGTTTGCTTTATTGCTAACTTTAAAGTGACCTTTGACTGAACTTGTTGAGTCATCAATTGTTGCAAGGAATGTTTGAATATTAGTTCCATTGTCATCAACATAATCAATATACAAACGATCTGCAAGACTTGTTGCTGCATTATTGAACTTGAGTGTTCCTTGTCCTGGATCAGAATCAGCAACATTGGTGCTAAAAGTAAAGTCAAAAGATGCACCACCAAAAGAACCTTCAGGACCAACAGGACCAGTTGGACCTTGTGGACCTTGTGGACCAGGAACATTTGAAACGCCAGATGGTCCTTGTGGACCCTGTGGACCTGTTGAGCCTGTTGAACCCGCAACACCTTGTGGTCCTTGTGGACCTTGCGGACCAGCATCACCTTGAACACCTTGTGGACCCTGTGGACCTTGCGGACCAACAACACCCTGTGGACCTTCTGGTCCTTGTGGACCTTGTGGACCAACAACGCCCTGTGGACCTTGTGGACCTTGTGGACCTGCTGCGCCAGATGGACCTTGTGGTCCAGTTGATCCTGTAGCACCTTGTGGTCCTTGCGGACCAGCATTACCTTGAGCACCTTGCGGACCAGTTGGACCTTGTGCACCAGTTACGCCTTGTGAACCTTGTGGACCCTGTGGACCTGCTGCACCAGATGGTCCTTGTGGACCTTGTGCGCCAGTTACACCTTGTGGACCTTGTGGTCCAGTTGATCCTGTGGCACCTTGTGGACCCTGTGGTCCAGTGGAACCAGTAGCACCTTGTGGACCTTGTGGACCAGTGGAACCAGTAGCGCCCTGTGGACCTTGTGGTCCAGTAGAGCCTTGTGGACCTTGAGGACCAACTGAACCAGTAGCACCTTGTGGACCTTGTGGTCCAGTGGAACCTGTCGCGCCTTGTGGACCTTGTGGACCTTGTGGTCCAGCAGCACCCTGTGGACCTTGTGGACCACCAGATGGACCAGTTGGACCCGCTGGACCTTGTGGTCCAATCGCACCTTGTGGACCTTGTGGACCAGCGCTGCCTCTTAATGTAGATACGCGAACTGTAGTCATTTCGTTACCTGTGGATTAACTGTAATAATGCCTTCAACTAGGCGCGAGGTTGAATTTGCTGCATCTTTTGACTTAACATCAAATAGATAACGACCCGCCTTAATATTTGCAGTTGTAGCGGAATTCATAGAAAATATGACATTCCCGCCGACGGCATTTGCGACTGCAACATTTAGATTTGCAGTCGCAGAAGAAGAATAGTATGATTTACGAATTGATGAAGTGAAGGAATACCCTGTCACGTTTATTGGGGTTCCATCGTCGGTTGTGAGGTCGAGATCGAAACTGAAATCAGTCCCCTGATCGATATCTAATTCTACAAATTGAGCCATTTACGGGTTCCTGCTTTTATAGACCTATTTATTATTTTTAAACTTGTTCGATATAGATCAAACTGCAAGAATTTGAGGTCGAAACTACGACATTTTTATTCGTATTTGCAAATATTGTGCTGACGTTTCGAGTAGCACTGACTCCGTCTATGGTGTAATCGGAACCAATAGCCACTAGAAACGAATTCGAATTCATCGATGCATTAACGCTTGAATTCTGAATTCTAATCACAGAAGTTGTCACATTAATTACAGTATTGTCATTATTACTTGTAGCAAATTCCAGTTTGGCGAACAAAGTGGATGGGAGACAACTTAAAGAAACAGGATTAGTATAATCCCAGGAGTCGACATATGGAGTCCAAGTAGAAGTATATGGGGTGTTTATAATTCCACTTGACCCACCTTCATAACTCACAAATACCTCACCGTCGAGCAGATAATATTTGTGTTCTGGCTTAAATTTTTGTGATACACCTTGACTATTATTTTTTGGTTCTAACGTGATTCTGCATCCAGTATTAATTGAACAGTCCTGCCCTCTGGATAACTGAACTTTTGCTAACATTAATCACCTCTATCTGGTATTTCCCAATCGTTAATTACACCTGGATATGGCTGTAAACTTCTAGAGATTGCTCGATGCTCGAGTTTTCTATTTATGTAATCTACCCCAGTGACTCTTCGGTATTTCTCCAACTGTTCTTCAGTTAGAGAGTAGATATAATCGCTAATTTCTTTAACTGAAATATCTTGTCTTATTTTTATCCTAGATTCAGATATAATTGGACTATTTGTTTGTTTCGACTCATGAGTCGCTGATCGAAGATAATGATAAACTTTAATCTTTCGCTGATGATAAATTTTATAATCAGCAAGTATTGAAGAAATGACTAAAATTTGTTCTTCACCTTCGAAGAATACTCTGGTGTTATATCCAACTTCTCGAATCCATTTTGTTGGAGCAAAGAAGTTTCCAGCGCAAATGTGAATTGCTGGTTTTGCGATTTTTGGCGACTCAACCCATGCACCATGAGCATGTAGTCTTAAATTCTTATCAAATTGAAAATATCCGAGATTGACGGAGATGTCCTCGGATAAAGTGTGTTTTGTGATCTTGTCACCTTCTAGATCATAGTTTTTTGTTCCGCATGTTAATAGAATTTTATCTATCTTTTCTATATCACAAACATGATAATAGTCTAGAATCAAATAATGATCCCATCCCTTATCAAATAACATATGAGAATCGATCTGATACTGAAATTCTTCATCAGTGACTTGCATGGCGTTTATTCCACGCGCCCACATAACACCATCTGAGAACTCAGGTTCGATTCTTTTATATTTTACTTGAGGGTGATTTACAAGATCAGGAGCCTTTTTAACCAGGCTGTCTTCAAGTTTTGTTTGCTCAAAGACGCCATAGGTTATGGCATTTCTACCAGACTCATTTTCCATCAAACTTCTTAATGTTGGTTCAAGAAGTCGATCTCTATAAGAACATACGTTTACAAATATTTTTTTCATTAGAGTTTTTCTAGTTTAAATTTCTTTTTAATCATGTAATACTTTCGATAGAAATTGGTTGTATGGAACCACTTAATATGTTTACTGTAATCTTCATGTTCTTGCGATCCAGATCCATATGATGCTTTGAAATCGCGTTGTGTTAAAAATGGAATTACATGAAGAACTGGATCACCAGCCTTGATGTGCACTTCTACATTTCTTTTTGCTGAGCAGATGAAATTCATTGTTGTAAACCCATTGTAATCTACGACTCCAGGGTAAACATATAAATCATCTAAAAAATTTGAATGAAATATTGCTGGTAAAACGAGAGCAGAAACATTTTTACTTGATCTAACGCTCCATGCTCCTGGAAAATTCCAAATTGCTGGTTGAATACCATCTTCAAATTTAAACAATCCATCAGTAACATTGACTGACATTTGTTTTGGCTGACGATGACTCGTTCCTCGTTTAAGAGAATCCTCTCCTATTGATCCAATCGCAGCAATAGATCCTGCTTTATTTGCTTTAATATGAAAATCAGACCAAGCTGGAATAATATATCCCATACGAGAATAATCATGCATTCCAGGACATCCTGGAAATTGAAAAGATTCAAACATTTTCTCTTGATGATTTTTAAAAAAAGGTTTCACATCTTTTGCAAGAACTGGAGGATAGTTTTGATATACAATTCTATCTGGGGTCACATCATAAAAGTATAAGTCATCAGCCTCTTTTGAAAACAGAGATTTAATAAAATTCATTTTTTCACCCGAAGTTCATATGTGTAATGGTGGCTTCTAGTATTTTGTATTGTCTGTATCTTAGATATATGCTTCAATTCTTTTTGTGTCATCTTTCGAACTTTTGCTTTTTTATTGTTGAAAGAATCACGTTTGATTGGAATCACAGTCACAAGAGGAGTTCCTGCTAAAATTGAATCATCATAATCAGGAACTAACCATGCTGCTGGGAAATTGACTTCTTTTGGATATTTGTCCGTATCAACTAATCCGCCCAAGCACATGAATGGTCTGTCAAAATGATTCAGAGTTGGTATAAAAAATGAAGACCATCCTGGAGCAGTTTTAATAACCCAATAATTGATAAACTTCAGAGGATTGCCATGATTCATACCAAATGCTGATCCTCCACCAACTTGCTCAGCGTTATGGAATTCGCAAACTTTAAGTCCAGGTGGATTTGTGACCTCGATTTGAGAGCAATTGTGATTTGTTCTTACATGAATGTCAGCGCATAATGGTATTGTGAATCCCAACGACATCGCATCGATGAGCGGTAAACATTTTTTGGCTGACATTGGTTTGTTGCCAAATGAGTCTCTTGCCCCATCATAAACTGGATCAAGATTTTTAAACCAGTCAGGAAGATGCTTGATTGCTGGTTTTGGCTCTGGAATCACGCCTTCTACATTTGGATGACAGTAAAATTCTATGATATCATTACCAAAAATTCTTTTCCAATTTACCATGTTCTTGCGCCCATCACCCAACATACTAAAGATTTACGAATGCCAGAAGTTACTGGACGAACTCTATGTGGCATCCAAGAAGAGAAAAAGATCACATCGCCTTTGTTTGGCTTCCCAATAAATGGTTCGTCAACACGACCATTCAGCACGCACTCGAATTCACCACCTTCATATTTGGATGGATCTGTAAGAATAATTGATGCGCTAATCTTGCGCTCATATTTTTGATAAGTGTTCCCGCTATCAATATGCCAATCATAATGTTGTTTTGTTTTTGATTTGTAAACAGTATATTGAAAACTCTCGAAACCATCGATATCGTACATGAAATGGTCGTAGTTTACTTGAGATGTGAGAAAAGAAAACTTCTGATATAACCAATCAGAATTTTGATCATGCATAACCCACATGACTTCGCTATCTCTTGTTTTTTTGTTTACCTGCCCCTTTCCACCGCCACCGACAGCACCGTTTTGGAATTTTTGCAAGTCTTCAAGATCAATAATCTTGTCAACTTCTTCTGGGGTAAATGCGTTAGTTGCAACGCAGAATTGATTCAATGTTCTAATATATTTTTGTACAGGATATGGCATAATACACCTCAGCAATTACAAAGATCATTTTAACTTATTTATGCAGATTTGTCAACTCAATTCAACAACAATCTGCCCTCCTGGTGGCACAGAAATGGAGTGGGTTGCACCATCAGGATAATCATAATATGAAATTGGGGTCGGGCTTACATATGGAGCGATCGTTGAAATTGGACCACCTGGGAAATATGCACCAAGAATAGTTGCAGGAGTTCCTGCATTTCCAGCCACAGGAGCGTTATAAGCATTAATTGGTCGACCAGATTCTGGTTGTGTTGCAATTGGATACGCAACGTTGTAATTTGTGCTATATGCGTTTATTGGTCTAGACGCTTCAGGTTGGTTTGCAATTGGATATGCGACGTTGTAGTTTGTATTGTAAGCATTAATTGGTCTAGATGCTTCTGGTTGATTTGCGACTGGATAAACAGTATTGTAATTTGTATTATATGCTGTAATTGGTCGACCAGATTCTGGTTGTGTTGCAATTGGATATGCGACGTTGTAGTTTGTCGTGTAAACGATAGTGTATGCATTTACTGGACGACCAGTTTCTGGTTGGTTTGCAATTGGATATGCAACATTGTAATTAGTTGTATATGTAATAGAGTAAGCAGTTGCTGGTCTCGATGCTTCTGGTCTATTTGCTACTGGATACACAGTGTTATAGTTTGTATTGTAAGTTACATTATATCCAGAAACTGGTTGATTTGCGACTGGATAAACAGTATTGTAATTAGTGTTGTATACAATACTATACGCATTTACTGGACGACCAGTTTCTGGTTGATTTGCGACTGGATACACAGTGTTATAGTTTGTATTGTAGTTTGCGTTATTTCCTGCAGGTGTGCAAGAATAATTCGATGATGTATATACATCAAAATCAACCTCATAGAAACTAAATGGAGTTGGGCACCCTGGAGTGCTACCAGATCCTGTTTGATAATCAGAATTATTTGCATATTGAACATAATATTCATAATTCCAGTTAAACGAAGTTGCTGGATTATAATTCGCCAGTGGCTGATTAGCCACTGGATATGCAACATTATAGTTTGTCGTGTATGTAATAGAATATGCAGTTGCTGGTCTAGATGCTTCTGGTCTATTTGCTACTGGGTACGCAACGTTATAATTCGTATTATATCCAGCAATCGGATATCCAGAAATGGGTTGATTTGCTATTGGATATGCAACGTTGTAATTAGTGTTGTACAATATTGTATACGCATTTACTGGACGACCAGTTTCTGGCTGATTTGCGACTGGGTACGCGACATTGTAGTTCGTAGCATATGTGATCGAATATGCAGTAGCAGGACGAGAAACTTCTGGTCTATTTGCTACTGGGTACGCAACGTTGTAATTTGTATTATATGTGATCGAATACGCTGCAGCAGGTTGATTTGCGATTGGATATGCAATATTATAATTTGTGTTGTATACAATACTATACGCAGCTGCTGGCTGATTTGCAATAGGGTATGCGACGTTATAATTGGTATTATAAGTTATCGAATATGCTGCGGCTGGCTGATTTGCGATCGGATATGCGATGTTGTAATTGGTATTATACGTTATCGAATATGCAGAAGCATTGCCTGGAACTGGATTATTACCAGTCTGACCGCGACCCGAAACGGTGCCAACGTACCTACCGTAAGGAATTGTAAGATTTGCAGGTGCGTTAAAGGTTTGCGTGCCTCTTGCAGAGGACGCAATCCAACTTTTGTGTAAATCTGTACTTTTTGGCATCTGGTCGCCCCGAACTGACTAGAGTATTTAGATTTCTCTAGACAGTTCTTTATTCGAGTTTGACCACAATTTCGCCACCTGAAGGAACCGATACAGGATGTGTTTGGAAATCTGGATAATCCCAATACTGAACCACAGTTTCAGGAACATAAGGAGCAACCAAACCAACTGAACCACCAGGGAAATAGACACCAAGAACAGTAGTTGGCGTTCCTGGAACACCTGGACTGTAACCAATGATTGGACGAGATGCTTCTGGCGTGTTTGCTGGAACTGGGACTGTATTATAGTTTGTCTGATAAACTATATTATAATTTGCACCATAGGTAGCAGCAACTGGGACTGTATTATAGTTTGTCTGATAAACTATATTGTATATAGCATCTGAATTACCAGGTGGATAAACAATATTATATAAAACATTGTATCCAGTAATTGGTCTTGAAACTTCTGGTTGATTGCCTGGAGAATTCACAATATTATAATTTGTATTGTAACCAGAGAATACACCAACTACGTTATACCCAGTTATAGGATATGCAACATTGTAAGTTACTGGATATGCTGCATTATAATTTACAGGATAAACAACGTTATAACTTACAGGATACGCAATATTGTAACTTTCTGGATAAACCACATTATAACTTATTGGATAAACCACATTATAACTTACTGGATATGCAGTGTTATAGTTTGTGTTATAATTTGTTTGTAATGCAGTGTAATTGATATCAATAGCGCCTGATGATGGATCACCAGATAATGGTCCTCCGAATTCATCTCTGATTGCATTAGCGTACATACTAACAGGACTTGGCAAATTTGCATTCGAGCCAGTTTCACTCCATAAATTTGTGCCATAAGCACTCGATGTTATCTGTATAGGCATTTGTGAGAATAGGTAAGCGAAACCATCTACTGAATATCCTGCCACCCAGTCTACATTACCAATTGGCTGATTTGCGACAGGATACGCAACATTGTAAGTTGCTGGATATGCAACATTATAATTTACTGGATATGCAATGTTATACTGGATAGGGTATGCAACATTATAATTTACTGGATATGCAATGTTATACTGGATAGGATACACAACGTTGTAAGTTGCTGGATAAACTATGTTATAATTTGCTGGGTATGCGAGATTATAGTTGACGCCATAAGTATCCGCAACATTAGCTGAATTATAATTTGTCGTATAGACAATGTTGTTATTTGGTGGACCAGGAGTAGCTGGATACGCAATATTATAATTGACATTATATCCATTAATTGGTCTTGAAACTTCTGGCTGAGTTGCAACAGGATATACAAGATTATAGTTTGTATTGTAATTTACAATTGGTCGAGAAACTTCTGGTTGATTGGCTTGAGGATAAACTAAATTATAATTTGTGTTATAAAGTATTGAATATGTTGCACCTGGATTATTTCCAGAACCACCACGACCAGAAATAGTTGCAACATGACGTCCATAATCAATGACAAGGTTTGCTGGCGCGTTGAACGTTTGAGTCCCTCGCGATGGTCCAGGCAACCATGTTTTTTCTAACTCATTATGTCTAGGCATAGTTTATTATCGAGCGTCTTTGATTGATAGTGTTCCATAGAAGGTTACACCACCATCGATAGTTGTAAATGTCCAAACGTCTGTTCTGCCTGCTGCTGATGTTGTTGCTGGTGGAACTTGACCACCCGCCCAATAAATCGTATTTCCCCAGGAAACTGTTTTGCCACCACCAGATCCTTGAACGAGGATTAGCGTTACAGTCATTGCAGTTCCTGCAGGAGGTGCATTTGAGAAAGTGAATGTCGAACTTGATTGTAGATTATATCTGAACCAGTTAGAGTTTGACAAGTTTACTGTTGTTGCGCCAGAAGAATTAGTATTTTGCAAGAAGTCTGTGTATGATCTTAATGTTGCAGTCACATTCGCAGATTGACCATTTGCCAAGAATGTCCAAGAGTCTGTGACATCATTCCAGAGCAACTCAGCATTACCAGAAGCAGCAGAGCGTTGGACTCTAAATGTTCCGTTGCCATCAGTGGTTGTTCCGAATCTTAGAGTGTATGTTGAATCGGCAGTTGTGGCTGGTGCTTGAATTGGATCAAGAACAGTGAGCGTTGTGATCACAGCATTAATCATATTCGCGTTTGCGATATTTGCAAGACTGCGTACAATTAAGTTACTTGTATTGATTCCATTGCCAACAAACACATTAGATGCAACGTTCACATTTCCTGATGTTGTGTTTTGTACTACTGCAACATTTCCTGCTGCGATATTCCAAGAGACAGCAACATTTGATCTGAATGATGCATTACCACCAACGTCCAACAATGAACCAACATTTACAGTTCCAGTTACATTTGCGTTCTGGGAAATTGTAACATTTCTAGAAACTGCGAGATTAGAATATAGGTTTGTGTTTCCACCAACATCTAACAAACTTGCTAGATTGACTGTGCCAGAAACGTTGGCGTTTTGTGAAAATACTGCATTTGCGCCAACAGAAAGATTTTGAGATAAGGTTGTGTTTCCAGAAACTGATAGAGTGCCGAGCACTGCAGCATTTAAAGAAATTGTAGCGTTTTTAGAAACAGCAAGATTAGAATAAAGGCTTGTGTTGCCAGTAACTTCTAGTGTGTTTAATAGATTTACTGTTCCTGTCACGTTGGCATTTTGAGCCATCGTGGTATTTTTGCTAACAGACAAGTTACCAAAGAGAACGGTGTTACCTGGATTTACTGTCAATTGGTTTGCAACAGAAGCATCATCTGTAACAATAAGGTCTGTAGTCGTAGTCGTGCCACCAACAAGAGCACTACCCGTTCCAGGAAGGGTTAGAACAACGCCACCAGTTGATCGAGAAATAGTTACTGCACCATTTGCAACAGTGAAGTCGCTATTGTCTTTTACATAGTGCGCATTTCTGAGAATATTACGATCTGAAATTAGATCATTACTGGCTACACGCCATTCGTCGAATGTATTTGTTACAGTAACAATTGAAATATTTGCGTTAGCCATTTTGTCCTCGGTTCACCAGAACTTGCAATAATGATTTAATTTCAGCCATTTCGTTCTTTAGGGTATTTATCTCTGCGTCTCTGGTTTGATTTTCTCTATATTTACGAAGTTCATCTTCGTACTTCATCTTTTCGGTCTTATCCTTACAAAGCACAGCCATGTTATTTAAATCACGAGTGTACTTTGTTCCTTTGATATCATACTTCATACATCAACCACCAGGAACAGCGATCACTTTGAGCGATTCAACACTTGGAACAACTGTTGGATCTTCAGCCGTTAAACGAATCTTAACTGCAAATTGCTTAAAGGTTCCGCCTAATGGCATTGTCTTAGATCCATCGAAGTATTCAATCTTGCCCTTTGTGAGAGAATGACGATACTCTAGCGGAACTCTCTTTGTTAAATCTGCAGAAGTATTATCGCGCGACTTTGTCATGAGCTGCCATTTCTTGGTGATGAATGGATCAGAATCAAGAGCAGACAAGACCTTAATATAAACTTGAACATCTGTTCCTGCTGGCTTAATTGCATCTAGACGAATTATCAAGTCTCCAGAATCAAATCCATCTTCAAGAGTGACGATCTTTGTTTGATATTTTGCTAGGATGTTGCCACCAGTTGAATCTGTTTCACCACTAATCACAGCAGTGGCGTTTGATCCAACTCCAGCTTCCGCAATTGTAATTGTTGGAGTTGTGAAATATCCAGATCCTGGATTAATAATATTAATTGCAACAACTTTGCCAGAAGATAGAAGCGCTGGTGTAACGTTTGCAGTTGCTCTATTCGATCCTACGTCTGGGGCACTAATAGTGACAGCAATATTTGCTGCATTACTATGAGCGCCAGGACTTGTGACAGAAATTAGATTGTTTGCAATACCAGCATTATTGATAATATTCTGAAGTGTAAACAAATTCAAACGTTCGAAGTTTAGAATTGGTGAAATACGATCATCAGAAGTTGTCATCGTAACTTTGACATTAATAGATGCAGTGTTACCTGCTTTAATTAATCTGCGGCGGCGAGTAGATGCACTTGAAATATTAAGATCTTTACCGAAGTTGTAGATCTCATTATTGTTCAAACGAATATAATCTGTGGCAGTTCCATCTGTCAACAATGTCTTCACTTCATAAGTGATAGAAGTTGGAGAGAATTGCTGCTCAGTAGAAGAAATTTTAACCATATCAAATACTGAGTTTGTAGAGAAATCAATCGCAGTTCCAGTTGTCTTTGGATTCAATTCGAAGAATACAGTATTTGAACTGCTGTATGATGCTCTATTGATTTGGAACATCAAATCTTGATTTAGAATTGGATTCCAATTTGAGGCATTTTGAGCCTTGAAGAAGTTTCCAATATATGGCTGCTCAGAAATACGG
>Ga0255078_1000056_pt1 | contig 28865 bp, 41 predicted proteins | sample Colum_Atlam_RepA_FD_188462 | JGI IMG/M metagenome (GOLD analysis project Ga0255078, IMG submission 188462) | Freshwater microbial communities from Columbia River, Oregon, United States - Colum_Atlam_RepA_8h | ecosystem: Environmental > Aquatic > Freshwater > River | place: USA: Oregon... | reverse complement strand
TATTGCATCAAAAGAAAAGATAGAAGGCTTTAGATTAGGTTCAGATATTGGCAGATCCAAAGCTCAAATGTCTATACAACAACAAAGACAACAACCTTCAAACAAGGAAAATAAATGAATGAGTACGAAGTAATATTAAGAGAAATAGATATACAAGTAAAAAATTTAGAAGAACATTTAGGTACTGGGGTAGCCAAAGACTACGCTGAATACCAAAATATATGTGGAAAGATATCAGGTCTACTTTCTACACGAAGATACATTCAAGATCTAAATAAACAAATGGAGAACTCAGATGAGTGACATACTAATCGGCTCAAATCCCGATGATGTAAACCAGGTAACAACTCTTCCCCAAACGGATGAGGAAAAAGCAAAGCAGCTCCCAGAAGTTTCAGGCTATCGTATCTTATGTGCGATCCCAGAAGCAGATGAAAAGTTTGATAGTGGATTAATTAAATCCTCTGAAACAATGAGAAATGAAGAAGTTTTATCTACAGTATTCTTTGTAGTTAAAATGGGTCCAGATTGCTACAAGGATGAAAAAAGATTTCCTACAGGTCCTTGGTGTAAAGTTGGTGACTTCATATTAGCCCGCCCTAACTCAGGCACACGCTTGAAGATTCACAATAGGGAATTCCGAATAATTAATGATGACAGTGTTGAGGGGATTGTAGAAGATCCTCGTGGCATTAGTCGTATTTAAGGAGAATTAACATGGCTGATGATGATTTTAAATTTCCAGATGAAATGGAAACACCAGAAGTAGAAACACCTGCAGAAGAAAAGATTGAAATTGAAATAGTGGATGATCGTCCTGAAGAAGATCAAAAGAACTCTCAACCACTACCAGAAGAAATTGTAAAAGACATTGAAAATGATGATCTTGAACAGTATTCAAAAGAAGCTAAACAACGTTTACTTCAAATGAAAAAACTCATTAACGATGAGCGTAGAGAAAAAGAACAAGCAGTACGTGAGCAACAAGAAGCAATTCGTGTAGCACAATCATTAGTAGAAGAAACTAAAAAACTTAGAGGCCGTCTAACAGAAGGTGAAAAAGTATATGTTTCTAACGCTAAAGAAGGTGCAGACCGACAATTAGAGCTTGCTAGAATAGCTTATAAAGAAGCATATGATTCTGGTGATTCTGATAAAGTTGTAGATGCACAAGAAAAACTCACAGAAGCTAAGTTTAAAGTTCATGAAGTTGCGTCTTATAGACCGCAATATGACGAAAGTGCTTTACAAACAGCTGAAAATGAGGTAAAAATACCAGAACAGTCACAACAACCGCAACGATTGGATTCAAAAACCCAGTCTTGGTTGGACAAAAACAGCTGGTATGGTGTTGATGACGATATGAGTTTCCTTGCTATGGGTATTCATAGACGACTAGAACGTGATGGAGTCACAACTGGCTCTGATCAATACTGGAACGCTATAGATACTGAAATCAAGAAAAGATTCCCAGAGAAGTTCGCTGGCGATAATAACTCAGAGACCAAAGACTCTGTTAAAAAACCATCAACGGTAGTAGCGCCTGCTACTCGTTCTACATCCCCAAAAAAGATTAGACTGACGCAGACACAATTAGCTTTGGCTAAAAAGTTCAAACTTTCTCCAGAGCAATATGCGCTGGAATTAACTAAATTGGAGTCCCAAAATGGCTGAAAATAGAATTCCCCGTGAAGTAGATACCCGTCAACAGGATGAGCGCCCTAAACAGTGGCAAGCTCCTGAATTGTTACCAGAACCAGACAAACAAGCTGGCTTTGCGTACAGATGGATTAGAGTTTCAATGATGAACTCAGCAGACCCACGCAATCTCAGTTCTAAACTTAGAGAAGGCTGGGAACCTGTAAGAGCAGAAGAGCAACCTAAATTTCAACTGTTAGTTGATCCCGATAGTCGTTTTAAAGACAATATTGAGATTGGCGGATTATTACTTTGCAAGACACCTCAAGAGCTTGTTGAGCAAAGGACAGAGTACTATGACAAGCAAACGCAATCTCAAACAGACGCTGTTGATAATAATCTTATGCGTCAAAACGATCCTAGAATGCCTCTCTTTAATGAGAGAAAGTCTACGACTAGTTTTGGCAAAGGTTAATTTTTTAATTTAAGGAGTTTTAAATATGGCTTATCCAACCATTGACAAACCCTATGGATTTGAAGCGATTAATCGTTATGATGGTATGCCTTATGCTGGTGCAACATTACAGTATAAAATAGGTAGTTCTTACAACACACCAATCTATAACGGTTCTTCAGTTAAAATCGTAGCGGGCGGCACAGTTGAATTATCTGGTGCAACAACTACTGGTACTATTATCGGTGTTGCAACAGGCTTTCAATATACAAATTCATCAGGTCAGACAGTTCAAGCTCAATACTACCCAGGTACTAGCGTTACTAATGCTATTGCTTATGTAGTGGTTGATGCTTCAGCTTCTTTCAAGGTGACAGTAACAACTTCAGGCGCTCCAACAGTAGTAACAGGTGCTAATGCAACTATCGTTGGTGCTAACGTAGCTGAAATCCAAAACGGTACAGGTTCTACAACAACAGGTAATGCACAATCATCTATTGTTAAACCTGCAGATACCGCTGGTGCTGCTACAACATTACCATGGAGAGTAGTTGCAGTTGTTCCAGATACAGCATATGTATTATCTGGCGTAACGCTTTATCCAGAAGTAATTGTAAAAGTCAACAACCCACAGCTCACTGCCCTTACAGGCGTGGCTTACACAGCTTAACTAGGAGAATAAAACATGGCTATTTCACGTGCACAGCTCCTTAAAGAGCTATTACCAGGACTTAATGCATTATTCGGTTTAGAATATGCAAGATATGGCGAAGAACATAAAGAAATCTACGAAACAGAGACTTCTGAACGTTCATTTGAAGAAGAAACAAAACTATCAGGTTTCTCAGCAGCACCAGTCAAAAACGAAGGTACATCCATCGCTTATGACAATGCTCAAGAAGCTTGGACAGCACGATACAATCATGAAACTATCGCTCTTGGCTTCAGCTTAACTGAAGAAGCTATTGAAGATAACTTATATGATTCTTTATCAGCTCGTTACACAAAGGCTTTAGCGAGAGCTATGTCTTACACGAAACAAGTGAAGGCTGCTGCAGTTATTAATAACGGCTTCAGTGCTTCATACGCTGGTGGTGACGGCAAAGCTTTATTTGCTACTGACCATCCGCTTGTTTCAGGTGGCGTAAATAGTAACACACCATCAACAGCAGCTGACTTGAACGAAACTTCATTGGAAAATGCAGTTATTCAAATCGCAGCTTGGACTGATGAGCGTGGTCTATTGATTGCTGCTAAACCTAAAAAACTTATCGTTCCACCAGCATTGCAATTCGTTGCAACTCGCTTATTGGAAACTGAGTTACGTGTTGGTACTGCTGACAATGATATCAATGCTATTAAGAACAATGGCTCTATCCCAGAAGGTTATACAATTAACCACTTCTTGACAGACGCTAATGGTTGGTACTTAACAACTGATGTTCCTAATGGTATGAAACACTTTGTTCGTACTCCATTAAGTAATTCAATGGACGGTGACTTTGATACAGGTAACGTACGTTATAAATCACGTGAACGTTACTCATTCGGATATTCAGATCCGTTAGGTATGTTCGGTTCACCAGGTGCTTAATTAAGCATTTGATGATGGAAAAGGCTCTCTTCGGAGGGCCTTTTTTATTTGCCAGTCAATATAAAAATACTAGCGTTTACAGGCAAAAGTGTTGTAAAATAACCATATCCAGGCACATCCTGGTTTATTAGACTGTCCTGGCAGACGCATAAAAGACTAATGAACCTAACTTTTTATGAAGGAAAAACAATGTCAAGAACAACATTCTCAGGCCCAGTTAAATCAGGCACAAATAGATATACTCCATACAAAAACGTTGGTACAACAGTATTAACACAACAAACAGCATTTACATTTGATGCAACATTAGTTCAAAGCGTAACAGTTTATGTTCCAGCAGGATCTAAGCTTATTAACATTTTTGTTGATGTTATTACAGCATATGATTCAGCTACATCAGCTACTTTAACTATTGGTAAAACTGCAGCTGGCACTGAATATGCTTCTGGTGTTAATGCTAAAACAGCAGCTCGTACAACTCCTACATTTACAGCAGCACAGTTAACTAATATGCAATCAACACCAGTTGATGTTGCAGCAGCTAACAGCCAACAAGCTTCTTCAGCTCTTGTTGTTACAATAACATCAGTAGGCCAACCAACAGCTGGTACAGGTTTTGTTACATTCCAATACGCTCAATCTGATGATCGTGCAACATATAACACACAATAATTAATCTAGGGGGAGATTTCTCCCCTTTGTTTATAATTTAAGGAGATTAATTATGGGTATGCAATATGATGTAAAAGCTACGGCAATAGCCGCTGCTCAGACTGACTCTGCTGTATTCGCTGGACCTGCTCGTATTAAAGGTATGGTTATTGGTGTTCCTACAGCTGGAGGCACTTTAACTTTAAAAAACGGCTCAGCTGGCACTACAGTATTTTCAGTTGTAATTCCCGCAAATGCAGGTGGAGTATCTAATATCGTTATTCCTGGTGAAGGTATTCGCTGCGATAACGGCATTTATGCAACAACTCCAGCCAGCATGACAGTAACAGTATTCTACGGATAATATATGAGCGCAGAACGTGAAGTTATAGAACACGGTGTAGAAATTAAACATATACAGTCTGATGTGGATACTCTTATGGAAGATATGGAACATTTAAAAAAACGTCTTGATAGTATTGAAAAGACGTTAGAAGAAATTAAAGGCGGTTGGAAAGTATTTATTGCTATCGCTACCATTCTTTCTGGTATCATTAGCTGGATGGTAACTCACTGGTTAGGTAAATAATGCCAAGCAAATCTAAAGCTCAACATAAGCTTATGACAGCAGTTGCTTACAATCCTAAGTTTGCTAAAAAGGTTGGAATACCTCAATCAGTAGGTAAAGATTTTGCAGAAGCTGATAAAAGTAAAAAGTTTAAAAAAGGTGGTGTATCATTAGCAGTAGGACGTGGGGAAAAATTACCCGTATCTAAAGGTGCTGGATTAACTGCTAAAGGCCGTGCTAAGTATAACGCTGCTACAGGATCTAATTTAAAAGCCCCACAACCACAAGGTGGTGCTCGTAAAAGATCTTTTTGTGCAAGGATGTCTGGAATGCCTGGACCTATGAAAGATGAAAAAGGCAGACCTACTCGTAAAGCAGCTTCTTTAAAACGTTGGAAATGTAACTAAGGATGATTATGAAAAAGAAATCAACAAACCCAAGAATGGCTATGATGATGGGACGTGCAAAGAAACGACCAGCACTAGCTTTTAGACCAGAAGCACCTGTAATGCCAAGATCAGCAGCCCCAGTAATGCCAGCAGTTAATCCTATGGCAGCTATGGCCGCACCACAGGGCATGCCAGCTATGAAAAAAGGCGGGAAACTTAAAGCTGTAGACAAAAGTAAGAATCCTGGAATATCAAAATTACCAACGGAGGTTAGAAATAAAATGGGCTACATGAAAAAAGGCGGTATGGCTAAAGGATGTGCAACAAAATCAGATGCAAAAATGATTGCTAAAAAAGAAGTAAAAGGTCATGAATCATCAATGCATAAAATGAAAATGGGTGGTAAATGTATGGCTGCTGGTGGCAAAGCATCTCAATTAGCAAAAGCTAATGGCATTGCTGTTCGTGGTAAAACAAAAGGCAAAATTTGCTAAGGAATAATCATGGCTATTATTGAAAAAATCAAGAAATTTGTTAAGGATATCACTCCTCCTTCTGATGATAAAAAAGTTAAGATTGAAGAAAAGCAAATGAAGGTTGAAGAAATGAAAGATCCTGAGTCTTATCGTAAAAATAAAGCTATGTATGATACAAGTACAGAAGTTAAAAAGTTTGATGACAATTACAAACGTGGTGGCAAAACTAAATGTATGGCTAAAGGTGGTTCAGCATCAGCTCGTGCAGACGGTTGTGCTATTCGTGGTAAAACTAAAGGAAAAATCTGCTAATGAGAGCCTCTCGTGGTATGGGCGATATAGCCCCAACTAAAATGCCTAAGGGCAAAAAGAAAGCCCGTAAAGATAATACAGACTTTACTCAATTTGCTAAAGGTGGCAAGGTCGGCCTCTATGCCAATATTCACGCTAAGAAGGCACGTATAGCTCAAGGTTCTGGTGAAAAGATGCGTAAGCCTGGTTCTAAAGGCGCACCTACAGCAAAACAATTCAAACAAGCTGCTAAAACAGCTAAAAAATAAAGGATTATATGATTAAGAAATTTGTGAAAAAGCTTATCAAGAAAATCAAAAATTTGCGTATTCTGCAAAAGTAATTAATCATGGCCGAAACTACAGGAACCAGTTTATTTAACCTAAACATGAATGACCTCATTGAAGAGGCATTTGAGCGTTGTGGTTTAGAATTAAGAACTGGTTATGATTTTAGAACAGCTAGACGAAGCCTTAATCTATTAACGATTGAGTGGGCTAATCGTGGTATTAACCTTTGGACTATTGAAGAAGGTCAAATTACTATGGCTACAGGGCAGCCTACTTATGCTCTTCCAGTAGATACTATTGATCTATTAAGTATGATTACTCGTACTGGTAACGGTGGTCCTAATCAACAAGACATTAACATTAATCGTATATCAGAAGATACATATTCTACAATTCCTAACAAATTAGCCAATGGTCGTCCTATCCAAGTATGGATTAATAGGCAGTCTGGTATGTCTAATGAAAGCACTGTATATTTATCTGCTTCTATCAGCGCTACAGCTACAACCATTACATTAAGCGATGTGTCTAATATTGCATCAGCTGGATTTATTAAGATTGATAATGAAACTATTTACTATCCAAATGTAGATAACGCTAATAACCAATTATTAAATTGTGCTCGTGGTCAAAACAATACAACTGCAGCAGTTCATGTAGCTACAGCAAGTCCATTTAACTATATTACAATACAAAACTTGCCAAGCGTTAATGTATGGCCAACTCCTAATTCCCCTGGCAATCAGTATGTATTTGTTTACTGGAGAATGCGTAGAGTGCAAGATGCTGGTACTGGTGTTACTGTAAATGATATTCCATTTAGATTCTTACCATGTATGGTAGCTGGATTGGCTTATTATTTATCTATTAAGTCACCTGCCGTAGATCCAAACAGAGTAGCATTCTTACAATCAGATTATGAAAAACAATGGGATCTAGCATCTCAAGAGGACAGAGAAAAGGCATCAATTAGATTTGTGCCTAGAAATATGTCTTATATAAGGTAACTATGGCTACCAAGTATTCAAGTGGTAAAAATTCAATTGCCGAATGTGACCGATGTGGTCAACGTTATAAGCTTAAAGAATTAAGAAAGCTTATACTTAAAACAAAGCAAATAAGTGTTAAAGTATGCCCAGAATGCTGGGAACCTGATCAACCACAGTTATTGCTTGGTATGTATCCTGTGAATGATCCGCAAGCGGTACGTGAACCAAGACCAGATGTATCTTATCAAGTATCTGGTAATACAGGATTGCGAACTGGACAAAATAATTCTAACAATATTCAAGACAATGGCTATCCTCAAGATGGTAGCCGTCAAATTGAATGGGGTTGGTATCCAGTTGGTGGGGCAAGTTCATTTGATACTTTATTAACGCCTAACCACCTTATAAGTAATGTTATAATAGGCGATGTAACAATTGTCACAACTTAATTAGGAGAAACAAAATGGCATATAAATCAGGAGCTGATGGTATTACTAAACAAGGTAAAACTAAAGGCAAAAATCTAGGTGATTCAGGACCTACCGTTGCAATTCAATCTGGTAAAGGTTCTAAGGGCGCATCTTCAGTAACTTCATTATCTATGAAGAAACTTGGACGCAATTTAGCAAGAGCAATGAATCAAAAAAAAGGTAAATAATCATGACTAAAGAACGCAAAGTTCCAGTGACACCAGCAGACGCTTTTCCTTTAGGTCACGCTAAAGAGAACAAAGATGCTAGTGCTTACACTGAGTTTAAATATCCTTCTGGCGGTGGTAATGACATTGGTGTTTATAAACAACCTATGATTAATCCAAATGGCACAGAACAAGAAGCAGTATCTATGCCTGGCAACGGAGTAAGCAAAATGAATATATCTGTTGGTGGTGTTAGCAAAGGCAACTATGGAGTAGTAAATCCATATGGTGTTAAAGAAATGCGTGGATATGGTGCAGCTACTAAAGGTCGTAAGATTAGCGGTAAGCAAGGCTAGTAATGAACTACGTTCAACTGTACCAAGCAATACAAGACTATGCGGAAACTACGGAACAATTATTCGTAGCTAATATACCTACGTTTGTGCAAGAAGCGGAAGAGCGTATTTACAACAGTGTTCAGTTACCATCTTTACGTAAAAACGTAACTGGTACTTTGACATCTGGCAATAAATACTTATCGCTTCCAAACGATTGGTTATCTACATATTCTTTTGCTATTGTTAATGCAGATGGAACGTACGAGTATCTTTTAAACAAAGATGTTAATTATATTAGACAAGCTTTTCCTAGTCCTACCGATACAGGAACGCCAACCCATTACGCATTGTTTGGATCTCAATATAGCTCTGCTAATGAACTATCTTTAATTATGGGTCCAACACCTAATGCTAGTTATACTGCTGAATTACATTATTTTTACTACCCAGTAACGATTGTGCAAGGCCAAATATCACTAATTGCCTCTACAACCGCAGGATCATTATATGTTCCTGGTGTATATGAAAATGTATCATTAACTGGCGGATCTGGATCTGGTGCTACAGCTACTATTGTCATTAACTCATCTGGCGCAGTAAGCTCAATCACTTTAAATGAAGGTGGTCAGTTCTATGTGGTAGGCAATATATTAAGTGCCGCTACAGCAAACTTAGGTGGCGCTGGTTCTGGATTTACTGCAACTGTAACTGGTGTATCTAATGCAACTGGAACTTCATGGTTAGGTGATAACTATGATCCAGTCTTATTTTATGGTTCTATGCGTGAAGCAATGATCTTCCAAAAACAAGAGGCAGATACTATTAAGAATTACGAAGATAAGTATCAAGAAGCTATGCAACAACTTAAACGTCTTGGTGATGGCCTTGAAAGAGGTGATGCGTATAGAGACGGTCAAGTCAAGCTTAAAATTAAAACATAATGAGATCTTGTAGAATTTGTTTAAAAGATAAACCATTAAATGAGTATCCAAACCATTCTTTATATAAAGACGGTAAAGAAACAAAATGTAAAACATGTTTATCTGAATATAGGAAAGCTAAGTGGCAGGATAATTTAGAAGCATCACGTAATTATGGTCGTAAATATAAAGCCAAAAACCGTGAAACCATAGCTACAAGAAGTATGGAATATGTATTAAATAATCCAGAAAAACGTAAAAATACTATGAAAGAATATAGACAAAGAACTAAACCATTACAAGCATATTATGTTCGTAAAAGACAAGCAAGTTTATTAAATAGAACACCTAAATGGCTTACAAAAGATGATCTATGGCTTATAAAAGAAGCCTATGAATTAGCGGCTTTAAGGACTAAAATGTTTGGATTTAAATGGCATGTTGACCATATCATTCCATTACAAGGCAAAATAGTATCAGGACTACATATGATTGAAAATTTACAGGTTATACCAGAAAAACATAACTTATCTAAGCATAATAGATATGAGGTATCTCCATGATAACCCAAACCGCTTGCACAGTATTTAAATCTAATATGCTTAAAGGTCTTGAGAACTTTAATACAGGTACTCCATATACATACAAAATAGCCCTTTATACCGCATTAGCAGACTTAGATGATGCTACCACAGTCTATACCACAACTAATGAGGTTACAGGCTCAGGATACACGGCTGGAGGGGTAGTTTTAACCCCTACGACCATACTTTCAGATACAGATAATAATACAGCTTATTTGTCCTTTGCTAACGTTACATTGACTCCAGCAAGTTTTACTTGTAGGGGTGCTTTAGTTTATAATAGCACTACAAATGCAGCGGTTTTTGTATTAAATTTTGGATCTGATAAGACAGCTACCACCAGTTTTACAGTCCAGTTTCCAACGGCAAATTCAACAAGTGCCATTTTAAGAATAAGTTAAGGAGCAATTATGAATCAAAATGAACAAGGCGGATTTGGCGATCAAGCTACCATCACTTTAAATGCGGGTGCTAAAGCTAATGAAACTGTAGGTATTGAAGGTTTTTATGAAGTAAAATGTCATGATAAAGATGGCAATTTAAAATGGGAAGATTCATTTCCTAATCTAGTAAATGCTATTGGTAAACAACTCATGTTAGATACCTTATTAAAAGGTTCTGCATACACTGTAACAGGTCCATTTTTAGGTCTTATTTCAGGTGCATCACCAACATTTGGTACTGGATCAGATACACAAACCTCACATGCTGGCTGGACAGAATTTGTTAATTACACAGTGGGTGGATCAGCAGTTCGTGGTACAGCAGTATTTGCATCAGCAACATCAGCTGGATCAACACCATCAAACGTAACTACATCTGCAGCAACAGCTATTGTTTATACAATTACAGGTGCAGGCGGTACAGTAGGCGGATGTTTCTTGGTAACAGGTACTGGTGCTACATCAGCTCAATCTAATACTGGTGGTACGTTGTATTCTGCAGGTGCATTTACAACAGCTAAAGTTACAACAGCTGGTGATACAGTAAGCGTTACATACTCTACAACAGCTACTAGCTAAGGAGCTTAAATGGCTCTTGCGTTAAATGATCGTGTCCAGCAGCAGGGTACGGCTAACACCACAGTCAGCTTTACCCTAACTTCGTTAGTTACTGGGTTTCAATCCTTTGCCGTTATTGGCAACGGAAACACGACCTATTATTCTGCGACAGATGCAACTGGTAATTTTGAAGTCGGTATCGGTACTTACTCTACTACTGGACCTACATTAACTCGTAACACAATTCTATCTTCAAGTAACTCTAATACTGCTGTTACCTTTGTTGGTACAGTTAATGTTTTTGTTACATACCCCTCAAGTAAATCAGTTAACCTAGATAGTTCAAGTAATGTCAGTGCATTAGGCACTATTAGTTCTGGTACATGGAATGGCTCAACGATTGGTGTAGCTTATGGCGGAACAGGTGTCACTACATCATCTGGCGCTAACTCTGTCATGTTAAGAGATGCAAACCAAAACGTAGCTGTAAACCGACTTAATCAATCTAACACATCTATTTCAGCTGCAGGTGGAACAACAGCTTTAACAGCGGCTTCTAGTTATTCTCAAACACTTAATGGTACTGGTAATCAGACTTATACGATGCCAGATGCAACTACCCTAACAACAGGTGTAGCGTTTGTATTTAATAACAATGCAACAGGCACCCTAACACTACAAGATTATTCTACTGGGCCTATTGGAATAATTACTACTGGTGGTGCTGTTGAACTTGTTTTACTAGCTAATAGTACTGTTGCGGGTACATGGGATGTACATGGATTTCTTCCTGAAAACGTTACATGGGGCACTAATGCTTTAAACCTTGGATCTACTGTTATTACAAACGGTACATGGAACGGTGGCACAATAGGTACAGCTTATGGTGGTACGGGATTAACTACTTTCTCTGCAGCTAACTACGCATTATATTCAACATCAAGCTCAGCTTTAGTTGCGGGTACATTACCTGTTGCGGCTGGTGGTACAAATGTTACTTCATTTACAGCTAACGGTATTGTATATGGTAACGGTACTGGATCTTTAGGTGTTACAGCAGCAGGCACTACAGGACAAGTATTAGTAGGTAATACAGGATCTGCTCCAACATGGGGTTCTTTATCAGGCTCAGCAGTTACAACATTCCAAACATCTTTAAATGGACTCACACCAAGTACAGCTACATCAGGTGCTGTAACTTTAGCAGGTACATTAGGTGCTACATCAGGCGGTACAGGACTAACTTCTTACACGACTGGTGATATTATTTATTCATCAGCTACAAACACATTAGCTAAATTACCTGCAGGTACTAATGGACAAATTCTTAGTCTAGCTTCAGGCATTCCTTCATGGGTAGCTAATACAGCTTCTGGTGTTTCATACACAAAAACAGATTTTACAGCGACAGCAAGTCAGACAACATTTACTGTGACCTACACTGTAGGCTTAGTAGAAGTTTATAGAAACGGTGTTAAATTAGCGATTGCAGATTACACAGCGTCTAACGGTACTACGATTGTTTTAGCTACAGGCGCTACTGTAGGTGATGTGATTGAAGTTATAGCATTTGGATCTGTTAATACAGCAGCTGTGATTACAGCAGAAGACTTTAACGGTACAGGATCTCAAACAGCGTTTACAATGTCTGTAACCCCAGCTAATTCAGCATCAGTCATTATAGCTATATCAGGTGTAGTTCAAGACCCAAGCACATATACGGTATCAGGAACTACCTTAACATTCTCAACAGCACCACCAGCAGGTACTGACAATATTTCATGCCGTTATCTAGCGCTACCTACTACGACTACAGGAACTGGGGCTGTAATTAATGCAACTAATGGTATAATCATCAATAACCAAACCATCTCTGCTTCTTATACAATACCTGTAGGCAGTAATGCCATGAGTACGGGTCCTGTAACAGCAGCAAGTGGTGTAACCGTTACTGTCTCAGCAGGCAGTAGATATATAGTTATTTAAGGATAAAAATTGGCATCAATTATAAACGCAAGTAATTCTGGATTTGGTGGCATAGTTTCTACTGGAGATTCTAGTGGACAATTGCAACTTCAAACCGCTGGTACTACAGCAGTTACTATAGATACATCACAGAATGTAGGGATTGGTACTGCAAGTCCTGCAAGTGCATTAGATGTTCAAGCTACAAGCGGTGTAAGTATGTTTAGACTTACTGCTACAACTGGCACTAACGCTGTTTATAGTAGATATAGCAATACAGGCGGATTTTTATATTTAGGTCGTGATAATAGTTCAGGGACAGATTTTGGTTCAGCATATGCTGCTGGTATATGGTCAACTGGCGCCTATCCAATGTTGTTTGGTACCAACGGCACAGAACGTATGCGTATAGACTCTAGTGGTAATGTCAATATAGGTCAATCATCTGCTTTTGGTGCAGGTATTAGAACAACAATTAAAGCAGCAGATAGTAGCAGTCAATCATTAGCTTTAGTATCAGCAGTTACAAGTGGAACAGGAACATTACAATATCTTGTTGATGGAAGTAATGATGTTTGTGGATATATTGGCATTAATGCTACAGCAAATACTACTTCTTACAATACATCATCTGATTATCGTTTAAAAGAAAATATTATTCCAATGACAGGAGCTTTAGATAAAGTATCTAAATTAAAACCTGTATTATGGAATTGGAAACACGCACCAGAAGTTATTGGTCAAGGATTTATTGCTCACGAATTAGCAGAAGTAATACCAGATGCAGTAAGTGGTGAAAAAGATGCAGTAGATGATGAAGGAAAACCAGTATATCAAGGTGTAGATACATCATTCCTAGTAGCTACTCTAACAGCAGCAATCCAAGAACAACAAACCATCATCAACGACCTAAAAGCAAGAGTAGAAACATTGGAGGCTAACTAATGGCAAGCATAGTAGTCGCAGGAGATACAAGCGGTACCATAACCCTAGCTGCCCCAGCAGTAGCGGGTACTACTACGCTAACATTGCCTACTACAAGTGGGACTGTGCTGACAAATGGTACTAATACTAACTTTCCTGTTGGAAGTATTGTTCAAGTTGTATATGCTTCAACAACAACTTCATTTACTACAACATCAACAACATTACAAGATACAGGATTTTCAACATCTATTACTCCCACATCTAACTCTAATAAAATTTTAGTTATATCAAATAATAGTATGTATGTAGCCCAAAATGGAGCAGGACAAACTTATGTTTATTGTAGGGCATCTTTAGCTAACGGTTCTACACAATTACAAGAACAAAGACTAGCTTCAAATACTGGTACAACTTCTATACTAGATACTGCATCTAGTCTTGTTATGACATATTTAGATAGTCCAGCAACTACATCATCTGTTACATATAGAATTTATATATCTGCATTAAATGCAGCATTTTCAACAATATTTAGCAGTCAAGGAGCTTCATCACTTACATTAATTGAGGTAAAAGCATGATAACAAAAATTCAAGCTATATTATCTTTAGTGCCTAATGCAGAAGTTAATATTAGAGAAGAACAGATAGAATGGTTAAGCCCAAGCATTGCTCCAGTAACTGATGAAGAAATTAATGCCGAGATTGTTAGGCTTGAAGCAGAATATAATGCTAAAGAATATCAAAGATTAAGAGCCAAAAAATACCCAGCTATTGCAGACCAACTAGACTACATTTACCATAATGGTATAGATGCTTGGAAAGAAGACATGATAGACCCTGTAAAAACTAAATATCCTAAAGGACAATAATGGCACTCATACTTTCTGGAGCATCAGGATCAAGTACACTAGATAGTTCTAAAGGATTAGCTGTGGCTACTTGGACTACAGGTACACGCCCTGCAAGCCCTGTGACTGGACAACTTGGTTATAACACGACTACTGGTCAATTAGAGATTTATAATACTGCTGGTGGCTGGGTGATTGCTGGTACAACAGGTAATTCTTATACAGCATCTTATTTAGTAATTGCTGGTGCTGGTGGTGGAGGTTCTCGTAATGGTAATGCTGGTGGTGCAGGTGGTGGTGGAGCTGGTGGTTTTAGAACATCAGCAGGAACGTCAGGCGGAGGTGGAAGTGCAGAAAGTGCATTGTCTTTAACTTTTGGAACAATTTATACAGTTACAGTAGGAGCTGGCGGGTCTGGTGGTGCTGGTGCAGGTGAAAATAATGGAACAGCAGGTTCAAATTCATCTTTATCAGGCACAGGTATTACGACAGTTACATCCACAGGTGGTGGTTTTGGTCAAGGTAGCACTGTAGGACCAGGTTCTGGCGGCTCTGGTGGAGCTGTTAGGTCACAAATACCAGATGCTGGAGGTTCAGGAACAGCTAATCAAGGTTTTGCTGGTGCAGGCGTTACTAGTGGACGTGATGGTGGCGGTGGTGGTGGTGGAGCTGGTGCTGTAGGTTCTGTTGGTACAGGTTCTACAGGAGGAGCAGGGGGAGCAGGGGTAGCTTCATCTATTACTGGCTCTAGTGTTACATACGCTTTAGGTGGAAGTGGTGGTACATATCCTGGACAAGGAGGAGGCGGTACAGCAGGAACTGCTGGGGCAGCTAATACTGGCACAGGTGGTGGTGGTTCAGGAGCTGGAAGTGTAGGAAATTATCCTGGTGGCGCTGGTGGTTCTGGTATAGTTATTCTTTCTGTACCTACGGCTAATTATTCAGGCACAACTACAGGTTCACCAACAATAACAACATCAGGAAGCAACACAATTATTAAATTTACAGCAAGCGGTTCTTACACCGCATAATATAAAGGAGAACTAAAATTTCACATTTCGCAAAAGTAGTAGACGGTAAGGTTACACAGGTCATCGTGGCTGAACCAGAATTTTTTGATACATTCGTAGATTCAAGTCCAGGTACTTGGCTACAAACAAGCTATAATACGCATGGTAATCAACACCCAGAAGGTAGACCTTTACGTGGAAATTACGCTGGAGTTGGTTTTTCTTACGATGCAACTAACGATGTATTCATAGCCCCTAAACCTTTTAATTCTTGGATTATAAATGAAGACACTTGGTTATGGGAAGCACCAACACCTATGCCAGATGATGGTAAAGTATACACTTGGGATGAAGAAACAACTTCTTGGAAAGAAGTAACTTTAGGATAACTAAATGACAAGATCCGTAAACGTAGCATCTTTTACACCGACTAGCTGGACAACAGCGACCCGTCCTTCATCGCCTGCTACGGGGCAGATGGGATATAATACAGATATAGGTAATCTAGAATATTACAGCGGAACATCTTGGCAGTCTATAACTACAACAGGAAAAGCGATTGCAGTTGCACTCGTATTTGGATAGGAGAAATAAATGGCAAACCCAAACATTGTAAACGTAACCTCGATATATGGAGGGTTAGGGTATTTAGCTCCAGCAAATACAACGGCTAATACACTATTATCTAATGCAGCTTCTAGTGGAACAATTTTAAAAATTGAATCTTTAACATGTACTAATGTAACAGGTTCACCAGCTCTTATAACAGTTTCAGTTAATTCTGCAGCGGCAGGTGCTGGTACAGCATATCGATTAGCTTTTCAAATGTCGGTACCAGCAAACGCATCTATTCAGTTAATTGATAAAGGTAATTTTGTTTATATGACTGAAAATACAAGTTTAGTAGTAACATCTGGAACATCAAGTGCAATTGAATATGTAGTGAGTTATGAGACCATAAGTTAATTATGTCTAAATTCCCATCAAAAATTGTCAGGGCTACTTATACTGCTCCTACTGCTAGTACTGCAGTTGGTGTTTTTGCGGTTACTCAACAACTTCAAGCCAGCCAATCGGGAACATGGCCTTTACCAGTCTATAATATAGATTATTTAGTCGTAGCTGGTGGCGCTGCAGGTGGATCTGGTGGTGGTGGCGGAGCAGGTGGTTTATTAACAAGTTCTTCAGTTACTATAAATATAGGTTCAGTATATACAGTTACTGTAGGAGCAGGCGGTGCTTCAGCTGCAAATGGTAATAACTCAGTCCTTTCTGGAACTGGATTATCAGTAACAACAATTGGTGGTGGTACTGGATATGCATCAGGCGGTTCTGGTGGTGGAGCATGGGAACCTGGAACTACTGGAGGTGCTGGAACATCAGGACAAGGATTTAAAGGTGGTAATGCTGGCGGTTCAGCAGGGGATTATGGTGCTGGAGGTGGCGGAGGCGGTGCAGGCGTTGCAGGGACAAATGGTTCTGGTACAACTCCTGGTACTGGTGGCAACGGTCTTCAATCATCTATTACTGGCACAGCTGTTTATTATGGCGGTGGAGGCGGTGGTGGCTCTCCTGACAGTCGTTTCCCAAGAACTACAGCAGGGGGTTTAGGCGGTGGAGGAACAAGTTACTACTCTTCTGCAGACCCTGGTGTGGCAAATACAGGTGGCGGTGGTGGTACAAGTTATCCTCCAATTAATGTCAATGGAGCTGGTGGCTCAGGTGTAGTTATATTAAGGGTTCCTACAGCAAATTATTCTGGGACTACTACAGGTTCACCAACAGTAACTACTGATGGTAGCTATAAAGTTATTAAATTTAACGCTTCAGGCACATACACAGCATAAGGATAAACCATGGCATTAACACAGGTACCACCAGCGCTTTTAACTTCCACTACAGGAACAGGATCAACTGTTGTACTAGGTACATCGCCTACTATTACTACGCCTACTATTACAGGCCAATTAAATAATCCTACATGGACAACTGCTACAAGACCAGCAAGTCCTATTACTGGAACTCAAGGATACAATACGACTACAGGTCAACTGGAGATTTACAATACTATTGGCGGTTGGGTAAATGCTGGTACTACTGGAAATTCCTACACTGCATCTTATTTAGTAGTTGCTGGTGGAGCTGGTGGTGGTTATGGTGGTGGTCTTGGCGGTGGAGGCGGTGCTGGTGGGTTATTAACAAGCACACTTACTTTAACTACAGGAACAACTTATACAGCTACTGTAGGAGCAGGCGGTGCTGGAGGTACAGTTGGCACGGGAGATGGGGCTAATGGAAGTAATTCAGTATTTAGCTCTATAACCTCTACAGGTGGAGGTGGTGGTGGTGGTTCTAGTGTTGGAAGTAGTGCGCTTAACGGAGAAGCTGGTGGATCTGGCGGTGGTGGCGGTGAAAATTCATCTGTTGTAGGTACTGGCGGAGCTGGAACGTCTGGTCAAGGATTTGCTGGTGGTTTAGGAAATACTTCCCCTACATACAGATGTGGTGGAGGCGGTGGCGCTTCAGCTGTAGGTGCATCTGGTTTATCATCAGGTAATGGTGGTGCAGGAACTGCAAGTTCTATTACAGGTACATCAGTTACATATGCAGGAGGTGGAGGCGGAAGTGCATATCTAAATCCAACTACTGTAGGTGCTGGTGGTGCAGGTGGTGGTGGAGCTGGTGGGGATGCTAATAGAAGTATTACTCCCACTGCAGGAACTGCTAACACAGGTGGAGGCGGTGGTGGAAATACATCTGGTAATGGAGCTGCTGGTGGTTCAGGTGTTGTCATTATTAGTGTACCAACATCAGCTTATTCTGGAACAACTACAGGTTCACCAACCATAACAACATCTGGCTCAAATACAATTATCAAATTTAACGCTTCTGGTACTTATACAGCATAATGTTTGGATACGCTGCCTTTGCTCAACCTACATTTGCTGGACTAGGCGGCAATTCGTTCATACTATCTTTAACTGAAGATATTGTTATGGCTGATGCAAGTAGCCAGATATCTGCGTTTGACTTGTTAGTTACAGAAAATGTTGTCATGGATGATATTGATGCTACAACAGGTGACTTCTTTGGGCTTATTAATGAATTTGTAGCAATGAATGATGAAAGTGCTCAGACATTTAATTTCTTACAAAGTATTACAGAAGATTCAGTTTTAAACGATACACCAGCTATAGAAGCTCAGTTTGCATCAAGTATTACAGAGAATAGCAATTTAGATGATTCATCAGTGCAATACTTTGCGGCCTTAGAAAGTCGTGAAGAGCCGTTTACGATGGATGATATAAGATCTATAGCAGCTCAGTTTATAGCGTCACAAACAGAAAATGTAGACCTTGCTGATACAACAAGCATTACAGCTCAATTCCAGTCATCTATTACTGAAAATATGACAATGGAAGATGTTTATGTAGTTATAACTAACTTTTTAGTTTCAATAAATGAAGACATTACAATGGCAGATATTTCAACCATTGTTCAAATGTTCTTCTTAACGATTACAGAGAATCTTAATTCAGATGATGCTAACTCTGTTATTGCAAATTACATTGCATCTTTAGATGAAAACGTTAATTTAGCAGATACGCCTACAGTTACAGCTGCATTCCAGGCCTCTATTATTGAAACATTTGCACTATTAGACTCCCAATTCCCTCGTGGATGGTTTAAAATAAACGATGACCAAGCTGTTACATGGGCATCTATAAACAATGATAATTCAGTATCTTGGACTGAAATTAATAACAATGTACCTACTTCATGGACAGATATAAATAATACTCAATAAGGACATATCATGGCAAGCACCTATTCAACCTCGTTAAAACTTACCCTCATTGGAGATGGTGAGCAGGCTGGCACCTGGGGATCAACTACCAATAGTAATTTAAATCTAGTAGAGCAAGCGCTTACAGGTGTTGATGGTATTGACCTTACTGGAATTACAACTTATACACTTACTAATTTTAACGGTACTACAAATGAAGCTAGAAATGCTGTATTGTTATTTACAGGCACTCCAGCATCTACAGTTACAATTACAGCTCCGTTGCAAAACAAATTTTATATTATTAAGAATGGAACTGGACAAACAGTAACAATGTCAGCTTCTGGTGGCGCTATATCAGTATCTATTCCAACAGGCGTAACAGCTCAAGTATATTGTGATGCGACTAATGAGTCTGGTACAGGTACTGGATTCTATTCAGCTCAAACAGGATCTGCTGGCAACTTTACAGTTAATGGTAATTTATCTGTTACTGGAGCTCAAGTTAATACAGGAAACTTCTTAGCTGCTGGGGTATTAGGTGCTTATACTTCTTCTTCATATACTGGTGGCATTAGTAATGGTTCTGGTGTAGCAGGTACAGTTCTTAACGTCACAGCAGTAGCAAGTGGCACTATATTTATAGGCCAAAGAGTTACTGGAACAGGGGTAACCTCTGGAACCCTTGTCACTGGATTTGGTACAGGCTCTGGTGGTGTTGGTACATACACAGTTAATACATCTCAACTTGTAGGGGCTGGAACAATACTAACGGGTGCAGCAAGTGCGATTGCAACAACACCAGCTTCTGGAGACAATTCAGTAAACGTAGCTACAACAGCTTTTGTAAATACAGCTGTTACAGCAGTAACAGGTACATTAGGCACAATGTCTACACAAAATGCCACTGCTGTTGCAATTACTGGTGGCACTATTGCTGGAGCTTCATTGTACGGCTCTACAATAACTGCAGGCAGTTTTGTTGTTGGTAGTGTTTATACTATTCTTTCTTTAGGAACAACTTCATTTACAGCTATTGGTGCTTCGGCTAATACTGTAGGTATAACGTTCGTAGCTACTGGAGTAGGTTCTGGTACAGGAACGGCATATAACTATTTTGTAGGAAGTAATTCAACAGGAGCTAAGACCATTTCAACTTCAACTCCGTCTGGTGGTAATGACGGAGATATTTGGTATCAAGTTACATAATGCCAAAACTTTATGTAAAAGAAAGTGGCGTTTGGAAACAAGTACAACGCTTATGGACTAAAACAGGTGGAGTTTGGAAAAGTCCTGCAGCCGCTTTAATTACTCAAAGTGGCACAGGTAAACAATTCTATCCAGATACTGTAGGACCTACTACATATAACGCTGCGGGAGCATATACTTATACAGTACCTGCTACAGTAACTTCGTTAAGTATTTCTGCTACAGGCGGTGGTGGTGCAGGTCAAGTATCTTATTTTGATGGTGGTTCATGGTATCAACAAAACGGAGCCGCTGGAGGAACAACAACAGTTTCTAGGGCTGGCTGGTCACTAACAGCTAATGGTGGTGGGGGTGGCGTATCAAGCGGCACTGGTGGTACAGTATCTATATCTGGTGCATCATCTACTACATTAAATAGCACAGGCGGAAGTAAATCTGGCGGCACAGGTGGTAGTTCATATTATGGATCAGGTTCTTCACAAGGCGGGGACTTTTCTAAACCCGCTACACCTACTTTTGGCGCTGGTGGTGGTGGAGGATTTCAATATGATGGCCCTCAAAATTATGGTGGCTCAGGTGGTGGTACAGGTATTGCAGTATTTGCAGTCACGCCAGGTCAGACAATTAATGTTACTGTAGGTGCAGGGGCTACAGGCGCTAATATTGATTATACTAAAGGATCTAATCACGGATCATATGCTGGTAATGGTGGTTCTGGGTTTGTATCTATTACACCAATAAATCCTAATGTAAATACTTATTCTTCTGCAGGAACTTATTCGCTTACTGTCCCTGCTGGTGTTGTGTCCATGAGTGTATCTTCAACTGGTGGTGGTGGTGGAGGTCAAACGGGTTGGGGAAATTATAGCGGAGCTGGCGGAGCGGGAGCTGGCGGTGGAGCCGCAAGTACAGTAACTACAACAATATCAGTTACTCCAGGCAATGTATTATCTATTGTAGTAGGTGCAGGTGGAGCTGGTGGTGCTGGTGGTTTTAGTGGGGGAACATCTCCTAATGGACCCGCTGGTTTAGCTGGAGGTGCAAGTTATATTAGTGGATTTGGTGCAACAAATGCATCTGGTGGCGCTGGAGGTTCTAAAGAATATGGAACAGGAAATTATCCTGGAGCATACCCAAATGGTAATTGGGCGGGTGATGGAGGTAGTTGGTGGTATGGATATGTTGGAGCAAATTCTTCTATAGGTGCTGGTGGAGCAGGTGGAGTACAATATGTAAACGGAGCTACGGGAGGGCCAGGCGCTGGAGGCGGAGGTGGCGCTGCATCAAATTATAACCCTAATGACTATCAAACAGGTGGCGGCAATGGTGGCGCTGGACTTATAGTATTAACTTGGTAAATTATATGAAAATTTTAATTGGGATTTTAATAACACTTTGTTTACTCGCTTGGGTACATTGTTTAGGGGGTTAATATGAATATGGATAAAATAGCAAATATGTTGTTCCCAGTCATAGTCTCGGCTATTGCTTGGTTACTTACTTCAATGGCATCTATACAAGCAGACCTCATCAGCATCAAATCTAAAATGCCTAATCTCATTACAGAACAAGGTGTACCGACTGACAGCCCTATATCAGCAGAAGCAAGAGCAAAATTAAAAGAAGAATTAAGAGCTCAAATGGGTGAACTTAATGTACGTATTAGAATTTTAGAAGAACACGATATGCAAAGAAGGGGGAAATAATGTTTAGTATCTTAAGTTCAATTTTAGGTTTTGCAACCGCAGGTCTACCAAGTATCCTTGGCTTCTTCCAACAAAAGGGAGATCAATCACATGAACGTGAAATGGCTAGACTACAAAATGAACAAGCTTTACTTATGGCTGAAAAAGGCTTTGTATCACAAGAAAAAATAGCAGCTATTGAATTGGAGGGTACGTATGCAGAAACATTCGCACAAGAACGTCAAGCACTTTATGAACACGATGCAAAACTTGTACATGACGCAGCACCATGGGTTAGAACTCTTAACGCAAGCGTTCGTCCTATTGTTGCTTTTACTTTTGTAGGACTACTTTTATTTGTAGATATAGCTGGCTTTGTTTGGGCTGTAAATACTGTAGGGTTTAGTCGTGAATCTATGGATGTTATATTCTCATCTGATGAAATGGCTATTGTAGGCTCTATTATAGGATTCTACTTTGGTGCTAGAACTTGGGAAAAGAAATAAGTGAATGTATCAAAAGCTGGCATCGCTCTTATTAAGCATCACGAAGGCATCCGCTCTAAGCCTTATAAATGTCCTGCTGGGTTATGGACCGTTGGTGTGGGCCATCTTATCAATGATGGTAAGTTACTCCCAACTGAATGGAACCGCACTTTTACGAGCAATGAAATAGATGGAATTCTTAAATCCGACCTTAGGCGTTTTGAGCTTGGAATACATAAGATGCTACCTAACGTGCCTCTTAGACAATGTGAATTTGATTGCCTTGTATCTTTTGCCTTTAACCTTGGCCTTGGTACATTTCAGCGATCAACACTCCGTCAAGCGTTGCTTCGTGGCGATAAAAAGGCGGCTATGGAGTCGTTAGTCAAGTATTGTCGTGCAGGTGGTAAAATACTACGAGGTTTACAAATCCGTAGATTAGATGAAAAAGCACTCTTTGAAAGTAAATAATGCCATTACAAAAATTAACATATAGAGCTGGGATTAACCGTGAAGGAACCGACTACTCCAATGAGGGTGGTTTCTATGACGGTGATAAGATCCGCTTCCGTTCAGGTCAAGCTGAAAAGATTGGTGGCTGGGTACAAGTAGACACAGATCAGTTTGACGGCATTGCACGTTCTTTATGGACATGGACTGATTCTGATGGCTTATCAAACTACTTATCTTTAGGTACAAGTAAAAAATACTACATATTTTTTGGTGGTATTTACTATGACATTACTCCTATTGTTCAAACAGACGGCACAGCCTTAGCTCCTCCAAATCAATTAGCAGCAAGCCCACTCGCTACAGTGTCTGGATCTAACGTAGTGACTATTACAGATGGTAATTACAATCCAGCAATTGGTGATTACGTTACAGTAACATCTACAGCCGCTGTAGGTGGTTTAACGATTAGCGGTGAATACGTTGTTAATACCGTACCTTCTACAACTACATTTACTATTTTAGCTGCAACAAACGCTTCGTCTACAGCAAGTGGTGGTGGCACGGTTACACTAGCATTTCAATACCCTATTGGTAATGACATTGCAACGATTGGTACTGGATGGGGTGCTGGCCCGTGGACTGGTGCTATTGCAACTACAGGTACTACCTTAACCAATCCATTTGATACAATTAATACAAGTACTACAGTGTCAGTTAATCAAACTGGTCATGGATTAACAACTGGTAACTGGATATATTTTAGCTCTGTACAAAATAATGTTTCAGGTATTGTAAAGACTATACTAGAACAAGCGTTCCAAGTGACTGTAGTCAATGCAAATAAATATACAATATCAACTGTATTTGGCTCTGCTAGTTATCCTGCTAATGCTACAGCGTCTGGCCTTGGTGGAACTGTTGTAGTTAGAATACCAGTGTCTGCTACTCGTGGTTGGGGAACTGGATTTACATCTGGTATTACACAACAATTAAGACTTTGGTCTCAAGATAACTTTGGCTCTAACTTAGCTTATGCTCCTCGTGGCGGCCCAATATTCTATTGGTTAGACTCTGGAGGTGTATCAACTCGTGGTTCATACTTATCTACATTATCTACAGCAGCAGGGTTTAGTGGTACTTTTGTACCAAAAACAACCAATCAAATTTTAACCTCAGCTACAGAGCAATTTTTAGTTTGTTTAGGATCCAATCCATATGAAGTAGGAACACCTAATACAGCATTTAATCCTATGATTGTAAGATGGTCTGACCAAGGTAATCCATACCAATGGGTTCCAGAAACAACAAATCAATCTGGTGAATTTACATTAGCTAATGGTTCTTTTATTGTAACAGGCATTACAACCCGTCAAGAAATTTTGATATGGACTAATTCCTGCCTCTATTCAATGCAGTATGTTGGCTATCCTTATGTATGGGCATTCCAAGTATTGATGGATAATATTTCTATCATTGCCCCTAACGCAGCTGTTACAGTGAATAACGTAACCTACTGGATGGGTAAAGATAAGTTCTACCAATACACTGGTGTAGTTTCAACATTACCGTGTTCATTACGTCAATTTATTTTTGAAGATATTAACGTTGACCAAGCATTCCAAATCTTCTCTGGATCTAATGAAGGATACAATGAGGTATGGTGGTTTTATGTAACTCAAAATAGTGCTGGCACTACAGTAGACCGTTATATTATTTATAACTATGTAGACAAAGTATGGTCATATGGTACTATGGCAAGAACTGCTTGGTTACAATATGGTATTCAACCTAACCCAGTGGCCGCTGACTACAACCGAAGACTTTTATACCATGAGGTAGGAAATGATGACGTATCTACAAGTAGCCCACAACCTATTGAAGCCTATATCCAATCATCTGATTTTGGTATTGAAGCTGGCGAGCATCTTGGTTTTGTATGGCGTATGTTGCCTGATGTCAATTTCAATGGTTCAAGTGTTAATGCACCTTCCGTTACAATGACATTGTATGGCCGTCAAAATTCTGGATCATCACAAGAACCTTCAGATGTTGATACAGTGACTAGTGGACAAAATTACTCAACTATTACGCAATATATTGTTCCTAAATTTACAGGTCAAGTTTATACAAGACTAAGAGCCCGTCAAATGTCATTTGAAATTAGATCAACAGATCTTGGTGTAGCGTGGCAATTAGGTATTCCTCGTATTGATGTTAAACCAGACGGCAAAAGATAATGGCACAAGCACAACTTACACCTATTGTAGCCCCAAGTTTACCTAATGCTACAACTGATTATAGCCAACAATACCAAGATCAAATATCAAACGTATTACGCTTATACTTTTCACAGATAGATAACTTTACTAGGGCGCTTGTAATACCTGACGGTGGTTCAGCGTTAACCTTTCCTCATATAGGTGCATCAGATTTAACTGACCAGTATGCAACAGCTGATAACACACCTACTATAGTTAAATGGAGCACCTTAGATTCAGGAAGTGGATTTACTTTAGCTTCTAATGCTGCTACAGCAACATATGCAGGGGTTTATAAAATAGATTATAGTCTACAATATGTTAATACGGACAATACTCAACATGATGTAGATGTTTGGTTACGCATTAATGGAACTAATCTTCCAGGTTCAACTAGTAAATTTACTATCCCTGCTCGTAAAAGTGCAGGAGTCTTTGGTTATGCATTAGCAGTATCCTTTGTAATGTTTACTTTAAATGCTAACGATGTTATTCAATTATACTGGGCAACAGGCAAAGCGGCTGATGATTCACCTGTTGTAGATGGGATATATATGGAACATAAAGTAGCTCAAACTAGCCCTTTTGCTCACCCATCAATACCTTCGGCAATAGGCACAATAACCTTTGTTTCCGCACGTTAGAGAAGAAAAAGCAATGATTTTTATTAGAAATAGTTTAAAATGTCAATATTAACATTATGGTGAAATTATGAGTCTAGCACTAGCCGCCAAACATCTCGAATCCCAAGGTCGTAACAAGGACAGTAAACTCGTCCATATGACCCCTGAGGAGCTACGTGCTCTTAATAAACTATCGTTAGACCATAACGGCAAACCATTATCAACTAACCCTAAAACAGGCCTTCCTGAAGCTGGTTTCCTAAGCTCATTATTACCTACTGTAGCTGGTATTGCTGGTGCAGCTATGGGCATTCCATTGCCACTTTTGGCAGGTGGTGTAGGGCTTATAAGTTATGCAATGACAGGCGATATTGGCCAAGGCATTATGGCTGGTCTTGGCGCATGGTCAGGTGGTAAATTAGGTGCAGATATTTCAAAAGCCTCTACGTTAGCCCAACAAGGCGTAGATGCTGGCGCTAAAGCATTTAATCTAACTGCTGATGCGGCTTTAAAAACAACAACAGAACCGTTTTCAAAAACATTAGGAAGCTCATTTACGCTTGACCCTGTAAAATCATTTGCTGGTCAAAGTGGAATTATTCCAACTCAAGCTGCTGCTGATCAAATGAAAAGTTTTATTCCAAGTCTTCCATCAGCATCTACAGCATCCGCAGCATCAGCCTTTCCTTCATTTGCTTCAGCCCCAACTGCATTTGAAAACTTTTCTTCTGGATTAAGCTTTGCAAAACAAAATCCTATGCAGTTTTTAAAAGGTGACGGTGTAGCTTTAAATGCTGCTTCAGCTTTAGCTGGGCCAGTAATAGGACTTATGGGAGACGGATTACCAAGATATAACCCAGCAAAAGAAGAAGAAAATCCTTTTGGTTTAAAAAAATTAGGCAAAGACTTTAAGGGCTCGTTTCCAACAAGGCCTGATCCATATTACGCAGCAACATACCCAGACTATAGGGCCAAAACATACGGATCAGCGGATGGTGGGCTTATGGGCATTGACAGATATAAATCTAAAGGTAAGGTAGATATAGAAAAACAATTACGCTCTATAGAAACCATGAACAAAGGTGTTAACTTAATGTCACCTACACCAGATGGATTTGCTCCTATTGTGGCTCGTGATCCAGGTGATGCCATGGGCGGTCCAGGTATTGTTCAATATGAACAAGAGTATGCAGGCATGAGCCCAGATCAAAGAGCTTATGCAATGATGAAAAATATGAGAAAACGAACCCTAAAAGATGATTTAGCAACTGGATTGCAACCAGTAGGCGCATTGGGAGAACTTGATCTAATGCCAGTTATGCAAAGACAAGCTATGTTAGAAGCTCAAGCCAAACAACAAATTGCTCAAGAAGCTAAGCGTGGTGGTTTAATGGATAGTCATTTAGGTGATTACTCAGATGGTGGTCGTTTATTAAAGGGACCAGGCGATGGTGTATCTGACTCAATACCTGCTACAATAGGCGGCAAGCAAGCTGCAAGATTAGCTGAAGGTGAATTTGTTATTCCAGCAAGGATTGTATCTGAATTAGGCAACGGCTCTACAGATGCTGGTGCTAAACGTTTATATGCCATGATGGATCGTATTAAAGCTAAACGCAGAAAAGCAAAAGATATAGCAGCAGATACTAAATCATATAAATTATTACCAGCATAGGAAAATCATGGGATCAGGAACAGGAGGATCAGGCAAAGGCGGTGGTTTAATGAATAATGTTATCCAGCAAATTGCTGCACAAAACCCACAACAACAACCAAACAATTTTACATATACACAACCACAGCCCAATCCATATAGCACTGATTATGCAAAGTATAGTTCACAGCCTACAAGATCAAATATAGGTGGAGAAGCGTTTAACAATGGTGTTAATAGCGATAGTGGTATAGCCTCTATATTAGCTGGACTGTATAGTTCTGGTGTGTTTAATCAACAAACCACAAACCCATACGCTCCTCAAGGCACGGTAGGATCTTTTACTGGAATACCTTACGGCCAACAACAAGAATCAATGTTTAGTCGTCAAGGTTTAAATAATAATCCATATGGTGGATCTCAAGGACAACAATGGAATCCTTATGGTAATTACTATACATCAAGCAATACTTCTGCTGGTGGTAATACTAATAATAATATAGCCCCTCCACCTAGAACTACAGGGCCTGATGCATTACAACAATTATCATTTATGATGCAAAATAACCAAAATACACAGATCTAATGGAAGTCTCTTTAGTACCTAAAGAATATATTGATCGTGCATGGCCAGAAATAAATGCTTACGCAGAAAAGTGCGCTAAGTATACATACGGACGTTATACCGCAGATGATATGCGTCAAGGTGTTATTAACAATCCAGCACAACAGTTATGGATTGCGTTTGATGAAAGAGGTGTTGTAGGTTTCTGGATCACAGAAATTTATGATTACCCTCAAAAAAGAGTTTTAATGTTGCACTTTGTAGGCGGTAAAGATTTTCACAGCTGGAGAGTTGTAGGCTTTCCTATACTGTTAAGATTTTGCAAGGATCACGGATGTGAAGTAATGGAGTCCTACGGCAGACCAGGTTGGAAGAAATTCTGGGAAGCTGAAGGATATAAGGCAAGGTTTGTTTTTTATGAATTACCAGTGGACAATTAATTATGTTTAACAATAAATTTAGAATCGGTGTATTACAACATCCTGGATACCATAAAGGTAAAGGCGGAGGAGGCGGTGGGTCGCCTGCACCTACTTCAACAACTTCTTACTCTACGAATGTTCCAGAGTACGCA